>OBKR01002780.1_pt1 | contig 12174 bp, 11 predicted proteins | sample 1518991 | NCBI WGS metagenome assembly OBKR01 (sample SAMEA2452117, study PRJEB22498) | human gut metagenome | biome: human feces; feature: human gut; material: feces | place: Australia | collected 2012
ACCGTTTGGAGAGTGTATCAGAGGCGCAGTCAATAAAGTTAAATAATTTAATATCCTTCCGTTCAACGATGCGAGATGCCGATATAGCAGAGGAGTCCTCAAATTACATCCGTTACCAGATCTTACAACAGGCATCTGCCACTCTTTTAGCATCATCCAGAAATCTTAAAGCACAAAATGTTATCGGACTGCTTAATAGTGTGTAAAGATTTGTAACAATATGCCAATTATTCCTAAAGTTTTTGTCTAAAAATGCCGTAAATGATAATACAAGGGAAAAATAAAAAGGACAATTACACACAATGGGAATGGCAGCGTCACAAGCTAGATTATTAACTCTAACGAGCAGGCTCCATGATGTTGAGTATAAGGCTCAAAACATCGAGAGTCAGAAGATAGCTTTGGCAACTCAAAAAGATGAGTTGTACCAGAACTATTGTGATGCTTTAGACGCAAAAAAAATTCAGGTTGCATTTAATAATGGGGACGGAAGCCGTAACTTTGTTGATGCAACTTTTGCAACTATGTGTACTTATAATGAAGATAGGTTTAAGCAGTATTCATTAAAAGATGCTAATACAGGTAAGGTTATTGTTGATTCCAATACGTTTGAAATGTATAAAGATTTTAATACCGACAAGTATGCTTTTGCTTATGCAATGATTGGTATGGATGCAGATTTCGGCTGGCCTGTTGATAATGATGACGGCAGATATACTATGGGTATGGAAATTGGTATTGGTGTCTCCGGTGAAGACTATGGTGACGGGCAATCTGCTAATGGTTTGTTTAACCTGTTTATGACCGATGTTGAAAGAAAAGTTTTTGATAATCACTCAACAGAAGATAAACTGAAAAAAGCTTATGATAATTTAACTGAAACTTGTAACTCGGAATCTGCAAATGATGTTGAAAAACGCGAGGCTTTAGAGAACTTCAGAGATGTTCTTTATGATAATTACGGCTCTGAAATTTATAAGTATATGCGTTTGAACAAGAACGAGGTTACTAATACTGACCCTGAATCTGCAAATGCAGAATTTAATGATGAGTATCCGGAAGAATTTCCTAAAGGTGAGTTTAATTATTATGTACATTTATTTGAAGAAATTCAGGCTGCCGGAGGATGTCAGGAAATAGATCCTCAGTATGAAGCCGGTTCTGAAGGCAATGAATGGCTTAATAATATGGTAAACTCAGGCAGGGTTATAATTGATGTTTATAATGAGGATAAAAAAGAATGGTCTGAAACCAGCGTTGCTACAAGTACCAATGCAAATTATCTGCAGGAAGTTCAAGATGAGGCTGATATGAAGAAAGCTGAAGCCGAGTATGAACATGAACTTGATATTATAAACAGAAAAGATACAAAATTTGATCAGGACTTGAGTAAACTTGAAACAGAAAGAACCTCTATAACTACCGAAGTTGATTCAATAAAAAAGGTAAGAGATGATAATATAGAGAGAACCTTTGGTATTTTCAGCTAAGAATAGAATTAAATATGAGTTAGTAATTCTAGAATATAATTACTACTTTTCGACAATTCCCTTTTTCCCTTTTTCCGCGCCGCTTTTCTCAAGCGGCTTTTTATTATCTAAGCTCCAGTTTTTTTATTCTTGTCTGGACATCTTCCATTAATTTACGATTAATAGATAACAAATCTCCTATAACTGCAATTATACTCATCTGTATAGCAGAAATCATAAATATTGATGCAAAAATCAATGATTGTACATGTCCATTGCCGTTACCAAGTATAAAATAGAACAGAAAACGTGCAATAAGTATTAATCCTGCAAGACCAAGTATGCCGGCAATAGAAATGAAAAACCTGAAAGGTCTATATACAATGAACATTCTTATTGTAGTTTTGGTTGATTTGAACACATAGTCAAAAATATTCTTTACCAGTTTTGACTTTCTAAGCATCGGATTAACGCCTATAGGTACTGAAATAACCTTAAGTCCTTTAGCGTTTGCCTGTAGAAGAGTTTCCATTGTATATGTGTAGTTATCAAACACATTTAACTGTAGTGCTGCCTGTCTTGAAAAAGCTCTAAAACCGCTTGGTGCGTCCTGAACTTCTACTGATGATAAAAGTCTGAGTACAGCAGAGCCGAATTTTTGCAGCAGTTTTTTTAATGGAGAAAACTCCTTAATTCCGTAAATATCTCGTGCACCTATAACGATATCACTTTCATGGTTTAGTATTGGGGTTACAAGTTTTTCAATGTCAGAGGCGCAATATTGATTGTCTGCATCAGTATTTACAATAATATCTGCCTGACGTCTTAAGGCTTCGGAAATACCCGCTCTAAATGCATTAGCAAGACCTTTGTTTGGTTTAATGTCAAAAACAGAAGCTCCCCATTTCGCCGCAATTTCAGCGGACTTGTCTGTAGAACCGTCATTTATAACTAATACTTCTATTTCATCTATTCCTTTTATTTGTGACGGTAAATCATTAAGTGTTGTTATAAGCGTATCTTCTTCATTGTAACAAGGTATTTGAATAATAAGTTTTGTCATGTAAAATATTATATATAAATCAGGGGAGCAACTCAAGAGTGTTTTATATAATTTTACTGGGATTATTATTAAGGCTTTCATACATCGTTAAGCCGGAAGGAATGTGGAATGACGAGTATGTAAGCTGGTATGTCGCCTCTACTCCATTTTTGAAAGGGTTTTGGCAGGAAGTTGTAAAACAATGCCATATGCCTCTATATTATGTGTATCTTAAACCTTTTACAGGGCTTTCAGATACAATATTAAGGCTTACTTCTGTTATTCCCGGGGTGCTGGCAATTCCTCTGATGTATGCTGTTGGAAGAGAACATTCTAAAAGGTGCGGTTACTATGCTGCAATGATTACGTCAGTGCTGTCTTTTCTTATATATTATTCTCAAGAAATAAGATTTTACTCGCTGTTGTTCCTTTTTTCAGCGTTATCGCTTCTTTTTACAATCCGTTATTTGAAATACGGAGATAAAAAGAATTTCGTATTGTATCTTTTGTCGAATGTGTTGATTCTTTCAACACATATTATAGGCGCTATTTACGTATTCTTTTCGTTCTTGTACGTTATGTACAGAAAGAAAAAGTTTTCTATAATATATGTTTTTATGTTTTTCTTGCTATTGTGGTTTCTGAGGCTGCCGGTTAATTTTTTAAGAATGCTTCCGGCTTCGCAATGGTGGGGACATTTTTCGTATACAAATATTCTGTTTCTATTCAGTGATTATTTTTCGCCGATATTGACAAATAATGTAACGGCACCTCCGGTTTTCTTCTATGATAAATCAATTGCACTATGGCTTACTATTCCGACTCTTATTGCTTTGGCCGGCATGATAGCCGGTTTTAAAAAAGGGCTGGGGTTTATTGTGATTTCAACCATTACTGTAATGTCGGTAATTGCTGCGTGCGGAAAGCTTGTATTTATTACAAAGTACTCAATAGAAATTCTTCCTATACTTATATTGTTTACAGCCATTGGTTTTGTCAGGTTAAAACAAAAAGGTGCAATTCTATTGCTTATATTTGCTGCGTTTCATCTTGCAGCACTTTTTACACCTAACTATGTTACCAGACTTAAGCGTAATGAAGGACATAAAATTGTTGGAGATATTCTGAATTATCAAGACTCGCAAAATGTTATTTTTACATATTATGAACCTGACAGATTTTATAGATATGCCGATTTAAAAGGTAAAAAATTGTACTTTATAAGTAAAAGCAACAGGTTTGAATATATGGATAATCCGGCTTCAATTCTCTCAAAGATTCCTGTGGGGCAGTCAGTTTCTGTTGTATTTCTGGATAGTGTGAGTTTCTTTGATGAAGATTTTCTCTACAACAATAAAAATAATACAGAAATACCGGAAATGTTTGTTATGTTCTCTAATGTAAAAAATTCTATAATAAGACGTTTGGATAGGGATTTTAAAGACTGCAAACTCGCAAGGGGCGGTTACTGGACAGTCGTAAAAGCTGTCAGGTATAAATAACTTTACAAAACACTTGACACAGACTAATGCTTTTGTTAAATTAGATACATAATCGCAGACAGTTAGTATCCTATGTTAGGATTTAATCTGAAAAGGCTAGCCGAGATTACACAAGGGCATACTGCCCGGCTTGATGAAGTATAATTAGCTTATAATGGAAGTGTAAGGTTTTGCGATTAAAAGAAAGATTGCAAAATCTTTTTTAATGTATAAAAGGTCGAACGGAAAATAATCCGAAAAATTATAAAAACTCTGAATTAATTTGTAGTAAGAACAAAGCAAATTATGAAGAGTGGTTGAAAAAAAAGGAGCAAAAAATGTCAACAAAAGCTTTCAAAAATGATAAGGTAGCACTTATCAAAGAAAAAATTGATAAAGCGCAAGTTGCAGTTGTTAGCGAATACACAGGTCTTTCTGTAGAAGAAATCACTAAATTAAGACGTGAACTTCAAAAAGAAGGCGGTGACTATATGGTTACCAAAAATACCCTTGCAAAAATCGCTATCAAGGGCACTCCTTACGAAGTGTTAGCTGAAACCCTGAAAGGACCTATTGCAATAGCATTCGGTTTTACAGATCAGGTAGCACCGGCTAAGGTTTTATCAAAATTTATTAAAGATACAAAGAAAGGTGAAATTATCGCTGCAGCAATGGACGGTCAATTAATGTCTGCAGAAGAAGCAAAAGCCCTTGCAAATCTTCCATCAAGAGAAGAACTTTATGCAAAAATGCTTGGATGCATCAACTCACCTGCATCTGGTATCGCAAACTCTGTCAATGCTGTTATGTCATCTCTTGTTAGAGCTGTTGCAGCAGTTAGAGATCAAAAATCCGCATAGGATTAGAGGGTTAAATAAACCCAATGGTGAAACAAAAAACCACCTAATCAGTTTAGTATTTTGTCAGTGGAGTTGTAATAAAAACTGGTAAGTCGCTTAAACAAAATACGGTGGAAGTACAAAATAAACTAAAAAGTGAAGTAAAAAAGGAGAAATAACAATGAGTATTGAAGCAATTTTAGAATCAATTGAAAAATTAACATTATTAGAAGCTGCTGAATTAGTAAAAGCTATGGAAGAAAAATTCGGCGTATCTGCTGCTGCACCTGTTGCTGTTGCTGCTGCTCCTGCTGCCGCTGCTGCTCCTGCAGAAGATGCTGATGCTGAAGTAAATGTAATCTTAGCTTCTGTTCCAGCTGATAAGAAAATCGCTGTTCTTAAAGAAGTTAGAGGTATCACTGGTCTTGGCTTAAAAGAAGCTAAAGATTTAGTTGATGGCGCTCCTAAAGCTGTTAAAGAAGGCGTTAAAAAAGAAGAAGCTGAAGCTATCAAGAAACAGCTTGAAGCTGCTGGTGCTACTGTTGAAATCAAGTAGTTTGACATTATTAAAAAAATACCGTTTGGAAATCTCCAAACGGTATTTTTTTTTATTTCTTTTTTATAATCATAAATGATTTTAATGCTCTTCCAGTATCACCTTTTTCCTGAGTCGATACAACATTTATATCTTTATAATTAAGTGATGTGGAACTACCTCCGTCAAATGCCATAGCGCTGTCAAGCCCGTAGCTTGCACATAAATCACGTGATTCGTAAATATCCATCGGATGTTCATTAGTTACAATAAATATGTGTATTTCTTGCTCACCGCCTTCTAATGTTTTAAGCCCAATAAGTGTTCTTGCCGTCTTATGTAGAACAGATGCAGATTCCTTTATAACGTTTCCATCTTTATCCTTTAGAATAAAAAATTCTTCTTCTAATCTTAAATTAGGCAGAAGCTGAGGCCCCCCCTGTGCAGAATGCTGAACAGAGCATAGAAAATCAACTTTAGAGTCATGCTGGGCTATTTCATATCTTAACTTGCTATCGCAATCAAGTATCCTAAATTCTGTTCTGTTAAGAATTTTTTTCATATTTTGTCTTAAAACAGCATTGGACATAATATTTTCATTAAATATTGGATCTTCTATTGTTTGTCCGTCATTAATAATATAAGAAATTGTTTTTTGATTTTGCGGATCAAAAAATCCAGTATTAATCGTTAGCAGTGAATTATTCTTAAAATGAGCTTCTCTATTAGTTATAAGTGAAGAAGAAGATATAAATTGAATTTGTTTTTTTATTTTTTCTCCGGATATAACAATATGATAAATCCCATCATTGTAATCTACATTAATAGGAGATGCGGCACAAACTTTCCCTGCCGTAAGAATAATTAACAAAAGCAATAATAGTTTTTTCATATTATAAATCCCTTGATTTGTAGAAAGCTATAATCGCGCAAAGAAACGCAAGCGGCGGAAATGCTGCAGTTATAAGAGGCGGTAATACCCCTTTTTCTGCCAGAAGATCAAAAAATGGCAGAGTTATATAATATACAAAGATACATCCGATAGCAATAGTAAATCCAATTAATCTTTGTTCTCTCGGCTTGCTGAAACCTAATAAACATCCCATAATTGCAAGTAATACGCATACGAAAGGATGGAAAAATCGCTGCAAGTATTTGTTGTACATCAATCGGTAATCTTCATCAAGATTTGCTTTTTTAAGGAGATTTACATAGTGTTTTAAATCTTGATTGTTTATATCTCGATCTCTTTTAGTAGAATTTAACATAATAGTGTAAGCATCATTTGCATCTTCGCCATTCAAAATATCAACGCGGTCTTTTTTAGTTATGCTTTTAAAAATTCCATCTTCATTAATGTCATAATCAGTAACATTTTTCAGCACCCAGCTAGGTTTTCCTTCTGCATCAACCCCTTTATAACCGGTTTCTGCTGTAAGTATATTTGTAAGCCCGTGCAAATCATCAAAAACTTGTTTTGAAAAGTTAAGAACAATGACATTTGTCATCTCTCCCTGATAAAAGCGGGATACAATGACAGCCTGCTCCGGATGGTTATTCTGGTCTTTTTTTGTATAAATATATTGCGTTAATGATGAACCGCCTTTAATTTCTTGTAATTTTTGGCAGGAATATGGTATCCATTTGTCATATGTTACAAAGCACAGATAGGTTACAATTAAACTTAAAACCAGCAACGGAGCTAAAATTCTCCAGAAGGACATTCCAACAGCTCTGAAAATAGTTAACTCTGAGTCTTTGCTGAGTTTATCAAATGTGAATAACGAACCAAGTAGCAGACCTACAGGAAATGCTTTTCCTAAAATTTTAGGCAACTCATATATTAATACCATGACTCCGGTTTTGACAGTATATTCGTGTGCCAGAATTTTTTTTATTGTATTTAAAAGCATTTCCGGTGCTATCCATACAATTGTAAACAAAAGTATTGCGACAATTGTTGTAATTAGCACTTGATTAAAAATATACCTGTCATATACGGTAAAAAGTTTTTTCATACTTATAGCTTGAAGTCCTTTCCTAAGTAGAATTCTTTTGCCACAGGGTCATTTGCAACATCTTTACTTTTGCCCTGAATTTTTATTTTACCGTCAAATATTACATATGCTCGGTCAGTAATAGACAGTGTAGCCTTCGGGTTGTGGTCGGTAATCAGAACTCCCAGACCTTTTTCTTCTGAAATTTTTCTAATATTGTCTTTAATTTCGCCGATTGCAATCGGGTCAATTCCCGCAAACGGCTCATCAAGAAGCATAAAATCAGGGCTTGCAGCCAGTGCTCTTGCAATTTCAACACGTCTTCTTTCACCGCCTGACAGAGCTACTGCCGGTGATTTTCTTAACTTTAGAACACCAAATTCAGTTAATAATTCTTCAAGTTTTTTCTTTTTTTCATCAACAGTAAGCTTATCATTCATTTCAAGAACCAATTGAATATTTTCTTCAACAGTAAGTTTCCTAAAGATAGAGTTTTCTTGAGGCAGGTAGCCTATACCAGCTTTTGCTCTTAAGTTCATAGGCCATGTTGTTATTTCTTTGTCATCTATATAAACACATCCTGTATTAGGTTTGACAAGTCCTACTATCATATAAAATGTTGTTGTTTTTCCTGCACCGTTAGGGCCTAAAAGACAAACAACTTCACCTTTATCCATATAAAACGTAACGTCATTAACAACGCTTCTATCTCCATATATTTTAACCAGGTTCTTAGCTTCTATTCTCATTCCCGCTCCCCATATTATTATCTTTACATGATACAACAAAATTATGCGATAATAAATTGTAAACTTTTGTTAAGAAATAAGTTAAAAATATCAATTCTATTAGAGTAAAAAACTTTATATATATGTAAGGTTAAAAAGGTTAATTTAAAACAACTAAAAATATTTAGTAGGAGGTCATTATGTCATATCCATTTGGCATAACAGGAATAGGTTATAATCCGTATATGAGCGGTTTGGGAACTTATGGTTTATCATCCGGAGGTTCATTTGGTTCATACGGTGATCCATCAATGATGGGCTTGACCGGTGGAATGGGAATGATGGGTTTTTATAATCCAGCATTTATGGGACAGATGACTCAAGCTTATCAAAATATAGAAAAATCACAGCTGGAGCATTCAAGTGCAATGCATGAATTATTGAAACAAAATCAAGTAAGTGCATATAAGGCTGATGATAGAGCATTGTTCCAAAAATCAATGGAAGATGCTAGTCTTAATGGTTTGATAGTTAATCTTGCAGAAAAAATCAGAGAAGGTGATGCTGATGGTATTTGTGAAGAGTTTGATAAATTAAAACTTGCATTATATCAGAAACATAATGCTTACTTGAGAGCAAACAGCGACAGACTTGACCCTAAGGAAAGCATTAACAATATCATAGAAGCAATGTATACCCAGATTATCTCTAAGAAAGTCGGTGAAACTGTCAGTCTGCGTTCAGATATTAAAAAATATGGTGAAACAGCATTTATGCACGGTTTTAATGAGAAATTCTTCGGAAAGAAAGATTATCATAATAAATATACAGAAGAAACATTGAGTTATTTATTTGGAACAAGAATTGATAATAAAGCTGGCAAAGACAGAATGGATAAAATCGGTGGTGGTTTTGGCCGAGTTGCAGAAGGTGCAACAGCTTGGGCTGCAGGTTACGGAGCCGGACTTGGATTAGCAGCTATAGGAAAACTTTGGAATCCTGCAGGGTTATGTAAGGAACTTGGTCTTAAAGGGACTCATAAATTAGGAAAATTCATGGCTATAGCAGCTCTTGCCGGAGATGTTCTCTGGCAAATGTCAAGAGATTAACCCTCCTATTAATCTTATATATAAGGTTCGGTTTTATTTAAACCGGACCTTTTTGATTTTACTATAATCTCCCTCTTGACAATCTATCTTTATATTTTATGATAATAAATGCGATGGGACGTCGCCAAGTGGTAAGGCAGCTGGTTTTGGTCCAGCCATCTCGGAGGTTCGAATCCTTCCGTCCCAGATTTTCAAGATGATTAAGTCCTTTAGCGAATAAGTTAAAGGGCTTTTTATATGTATAGCATAACTTTCCGCCTTTGAGATATGAGTTCTGAAGTACCATATTTAATATTTGTTTCTTATCTTCAATATCACTTAGTAAATATGAGTGTTCAATATTAGTAAGCAGATTTAAAATGCTAATGCCTTTAGACATAAAATCTACATTTGACTTCTCAAAGGCTTCTATTAAACTTTGTATCTGCATTAATTCCATTGTCCATTTATTATGTTGTTCTAACCAAAATTGTTCTGAAATTATACCGTCAAGTTTATCCAGATAAATTTTACTTAATCTTTCTTTTAAGGTTTCTTTTTGCTTATTTAGGCTGGATATTCTTTCCTTTGCATACTCTTGTTCATCTGCAAAACTTTCTTTTAAACCCTGTATAATCCATTGTTTTTGTTGTTCTGTAGTTTGAATTTGTTTAAGTGCATCTATAAGTTGTTTTTCTAATTCTTCTTCTCTTATATAGATATGTTGTTGCTTACACTCACCTTTTCCGCCAGTACAACTATAATAAATATATCTGCCCTTTTTAATTTCACCGCTAATTTGGCATCCGCAATCAGCACATGTAATCATACCAGCAAGTAAAAAATCTTTTGTATCTTTATATTTAGGTTTATTATCTTTTTTAAAGGCTATTTGCACTTGTTCAAATAATTCTTTTGTAATTAAAGGTTCATGTTTACCTTCGTAAAATTCCCCTTTATACTCAATAATTCCGTAATAGAAATGACTTTTTAATATTGTTTCAAGTTTTGAAGTATTAATTATTGGCTTACTTTCTTTATAAATAAAACCTTCATCATATAATTGTTTAGCAACTCTTTTTAATGATAAATTCCCTGTAGCATACAATTCATATGCTCTTTTAACAAAAGGGGCAGTCTTTTCATCAATAATACTTGCTTTTTTATCGGCTTTTTTGTAACCATAAGGCGGTTTACTAATTACATACCCTTCTTTTACCTTTTGGGCTAAACCTTTTTTGACTTCTTCACTTAAATTATCAATGTAATTTTTTGCCATCAAAACTTTTATCCCATGTATAAATTTCTCATGAGATTTAGAATTTTCGCTTAAAACTGTACCTTCCTTTACTAAATGAACTTCTAAATCATAATCCTCTAATGTTACATAATCTTTGAAATTTCTATATAATCTATCTGTTTTCTCTACAAGAATTGTATTAACGTCTTTTGAAGATTTAATAAATTTAAGCATTTCATTATAATTTGTCCTGCCTGCCTTTTTAGCGGTTTCAGCATCTTCAAATTCTTTAACAACAGTAATATTATGATTTAAAGCATAATTTCTAAGTAATTCTAATTGAGCAGGAATAGAAAAACCTTCTCTTTCCTGTTCTCTACTTGATACTCGTGCGTAAATTACTGCTTTAATCATTAGTTTTAATTTCTCCTATAAAGTTATAGTAATTAGTACATAAAATATCAAAATCATCAAATATTTTCGTATATTTTTCTCGTATATTGACACCAATAAGATTAAAAAATCCTTCCATATATCCTAATGTCATTATAACAGAATGATGGGCTACTTTTAAAGCATCTTCTTTATGAACATTTCCAACAATAATGCCTTCTTCATTTACATAATCCATAAGATTACAATGAACATAAGCATTTGCATCTGTATAAAATTTTTTGTAGAAAATAAAGGTTTTTCCGCAAGGTAAGTTATTATATATCTGTTTGAAAAAATCTCTTGTATTTAATCCATGCCATGAGTTTGTATATTTAGTTTGATATAACTGCTTATACTCCTCTAAACCATCTATTACTTTGTATTTCTCTAAATATTCTTGTACTTCATTGGTTAATATTTTAATTCCTTCATCATCTATATTACTAATTTCTTGCATATCATTATAGTAATCAATAGCATATTTATGTTGTGCAATATTGACACCATAATCAAAAAATCTATGAATTAAATTATTAATCTTTTCATGCGAATCTTGAGAATAAATATATAAAAAATTTGCGATATGCTCAAAAAGACTTCTTAGTAATATGTTTGCTTCATCTTGGAATGTCATACCTAATACAGGACTACATAACCTAAATATGCTTAATAATAAGTGATATGTTTTTAAAAAATGTACTTTCATAAAAGTATCTTGAGGCTCTCCTCTATTACTTATCAAAGCCATAATTTCTTCAGATAAGTAATATTTAAATAGCAATTTATGTATATTCTTATTTACAAATTGGCAATAATTGTTAATATAAAATTCAATTTTATCTGAAGGTATCTTATTTAGTTCTTGTGCTAATTTTATTACATCCTCTTTTTTGTATTGTCTATATTTATTCAATGGGTTTCTTACTGGTTTTAACTTTCCAGCCTTATCCCATCTTCTTAAAGTTGTTTTATCAACTCCTAAGATTTCTGAAGCATCTTTGATTGATATAAATTCTTTATTATTCATATTTATATTATGACTCAAATTAAAACATTATGCAACATTATGCAAACAATCTTTACAAAGTTTAATAGAAGCCTTTGAGAAGTCAAATGTAGATTTTATGTCTAAAGGCATTAGCATTTTAAATCTGCTTACTAATATTGAACACTCATATTTACTAAGTGATATTGAAGATAAGAAACAAATATTAAATATGGTACTTCAGAACTCATATCTCAAAGGCGGAAAGTTATGCTATACATATAAAAAGCCCTTTAACTTATTCGCTAAAGGACTTAATCATCTTGAAAATCTGG
>OBKR01002781.1_pt1 | contig 12168 bp, 9 predicted proteins | sample 1518991 | NCBI WGS metagenome assembly OBKR01 (sample SAMEA2452117, study PRJEB22498) | human gut metagenome | biome: human feces; feature: human gut; material: feces | place: Australia | collected 2012
CCAAGGAATGAACAGAAGGTAATTTCACCATCATTTATAGCAACAAATTTTGTACCTTCGGGTGCAGGAATATCTGTACCATGGTGAAAACCAGAAGTACCGCCAGTCGGAGACTTCCTTGGCCCAAACGGAGAACTTATACTTGTATATCCTGGCAGTGGCCATAAAAAACCATTAGGATTAAAGCCAAGTATTTCTTTATTTGATGAATCAACTGAACTAATGTCATTGTTTTGGATTATTGGAATAAAAAATATTGATATAAATATTGAAAATAAAATAATTATGAATAGAATTTTTTTAAATAAATTTGTAATATAAATCACATCCTTTTTGTTATAATATTGTATGGTTGAAAAAATAATGAAGTGTGTTTGTAAAAAAATGTTTGTGGAAATTTTGAGATTTGAAGATTTGAATATAAAATACATATATATTTATAACACAAAATTGGAGAAAAAACAAGAGAAAAATACTTGATATTTCCTAATATAAATGGCAATAATAAAACGGAAATTTATTATTGCCATTTATAAATTTAAAAATTTTTTGCATAATACTTGTCAAATGAAAAAAAGTATGTTAAGATAATAAATGTCTTCAGGAAAGACATTTATTAATTATAGGGGTATAGTGTCAATGGTAGCACATCGGTCTCCAAAACCGCCTGTGAGGGTTCGAGTCCTTCTACCCCTGCCAATGAGTATAAAAGGCTTGATTGCAATTATAATCAAGACTTTTTATTTTTTGTTCATTTTAAATTTGACATCTTAAAAAAAAATGATATAATAATATATATTGAACAGCAAACAAAAACGAGGAGGAAACCATGAAATTAGGAATAGTAGGATTACCAAATGTAGGAAAAAGTACATTATTTAATAGTATAACAAAAGCAGGAGCAGAATGTGCAAACTATCCATTCTGTACAATAGAACCAAACGTAGGAGTTGTAGCAGTACCAGACGAAAGACTAGACAAACTAACAGAAATGTACAAGCCAGAAAAAACAACACATGCAGTAATAGAATTTGTAGATATCGCTGGATTAGTAAAAGGAGCAAGTAGAGGAGAAGGACTAGGAAATAAATTTTTATCACATATTCGTGAAACAGACGCAATAGTAGAAGTAGTAAGATGCTTTGAGGACTCAAACGTTGTACATGTAGACGGAAGTGTAAATCCAATAAGAGACATAGAAACAATAAATCTAGAATTAATATTTGCAGACATAGAAACAGTAAATAAAAGACTAGACAAAGCAAGAAAAAATCTAAAAGCAGATAAAAAATATCAAGAAGAAATAGACTTACTAGAAAAAATACTAAAAGTTCTAGAAGAAGGAAAATCAGCAAGAACAATTGAATTTAACGAAGATGAACAAGTACTTGTAAAAGACATGTTTTTATTAACAACAAAGCCAATTTTATATGTAGCAAATGTATCAGAAGACCAATTAGAAGATGCAGAAAATGACGAATTAGTAAAACAAGTAAAAGAATATGCATCAACAGAAAAAGCAGAAGTCATTCCATTATGTGTAAAAATAGAAGAAGAACTTTCTGGACTAGAAGATGACGACAAAAAAGAAATGCTAGAAGCATTAGGATTAGAAGAATCAGGCTTAGATAAAGTTATAAAAAGAAGTTATGACTTGTTAGGATTAATGTCATTCTTAACTGCTGGAGAACCAGAAGTAAGAGCGTGGACAATAAAAAAAGGAACAAAAGCACCACAAGCAGCAGGAAAAATACACTCAGACATAGAAAGAGGATTTATAAAAGCAGAAGTTGTATCATATGATGATTTAATTAGAGAAGGGTCAATGGTTGCAGCAAAGGAAAAAGGACTTGTTCGTTCTGAAGGAAAAGAATATATTATGCAAGATGGAGATATTGTTTTATTTAAATTTAATGTATAAAATTACTAAAAATTAGCAATATAAAAATATATAAACTTTGTAATAATTCTGTAATATTTTTGTGATATAAATGTAAAATAAAAATAGTAAAAACATATTGACTTATTAAATTAGAAAGTATAAAATTATATTAGTAGTTAAGAGGTTGCAATTAAATAAAAAAAGTGGTATAATTTCTTTTGATTGTAAAATAATATGAGTAAATAAAGGAGAGAATGGTATGAAAAAAACAAAAATAGTAAGTATAGTTTTAATAGTAATGATTGTAATAGCTATGTTGTTCACAGCAAAAAGTGTATTTGCTATTACAGATTTAACAGGAACAGCATTAGGTAATAATAACGTAGATGACAATAATATAGCAGGAACTGGAGGTACAGGAACAAGCAAACCTTCAAATAATAGTTTAAATAACACAACAAATAATCTTGTTTTAACAACAAACAACACAAGTACTTATAACAACTCATCATTACCAAAAACAGGTGTAGCAGATTCTGTGCCAGTTGCAGTATTAGTAGTTGTATTAGGTATATCAGGAGTATATGCTTACAAAAAAATGCAAGAATATAAAAATATCTAATAAATATAAATGCATCCAAAATTACAATATATAATATAAAAAAGATAAAGGAATTTTACGAAACTTCTTTATTTTTTTTATTATTTTGTATATAATAGGAAAGAAAAAAACAAAACTTTAATAAAATAATTGCAAATTTATTAAAAAAACACCAATGAACACAATGAAAAGGAGAGTTACAAAATGAATGAAAAACAAGCACAAAAAAGAATAGAAGAATTACGAAAACAAACAGAATATTATGCACAAAAATACTATGATGATGACGCACCAGAAATATCAGATTTTGAGTATGATATGTTAATGGTAGAATTGCGCAATTTAGAAAAAAGTTACCCACAATTTTTATCAAAAGATTCATTAACACAAAAGGTTGGCGGACATGTAAAAGAAGGATTTGAAAAAGTAACACACGAGGTTCCACTTCAAAGTTTACAAGATGTATTTAATTTTGAAGAAATTGAAGCATTTGATGAAAGAGTAAAAAAAGTAGCAAGTGAAAATGGAATAGATGAAGTAAAATATGTTGTTGAAACAAAAATAGATGGTTTATCATCAGCATTAGAATATAAAGATGGAAAACTTGTAAGAGGAGCAACTAGAGGAAATGGACTAGTTGGAGAAGATGTAACTGAAAACTTGAAAACTATAAAAACAATACCTCAAGAATTACCAGAAAAAATAAATATAACAGTTAGAGGAGAAGTATTTATATCTAAAAAAGAATTTGAAAAAATGAATCAAGAAAGAGAAGAAAATGAAGAAGAATTATTTGCAAATGCAAGAAATGCAGCAGCTGGTTCATTAAGACAATTAGATAGTAATATAACAAAGAAAAGACCATTAGATATTTATATATTTAATGTTCAAAAAATAGAAGGAAAAGAATTTAATTCACATTTTGAAGAATTAGAATATTTAGAAAAATTAGGATTTAATGTAAATCCTGTTCGTATACCATGTTCAAATGTTGAAGAAGTAAAGAAAGCAATAAATAAAATCGGAGAAGATAGAGAACAATTAACTTTTGGAATAGATGGAGCAGTTGTTAAAGTAGACAATTTAAAATTAAGAACAATTTTAGGAACAACATCTAAAGTTCCAAAATGGGCAATTGCATATAAATATCCACCAGAACAAAAAGAAACAATTTTAAAAGATATAGAATTTCAAGTAGGAAGAACAGGAGTAATAACACCACTTGCAATACTAGAACCAGTAAGAGTTGCTGGATCACTTATATCTAAAACAACATTACACAATGAAGATTTTGTTAAAGAAAAAGGATTAAAAATAGGTGATAGAGTTATAATACAAAAAGCAGGTGATGTAATACCAGAAATAGTACGAGCAGTTGTAGAAAGAAGAGATGGAACAGAAAAAGAATTTGTCATGCCAACACATTGCCCAGTATGTGGTGCAGAAACAGTAAGAGAAGAAGGAGAGTCTGCAGTAAGATGTACAGGAATAGAATGTCCAGCAAAATTATATAGAAATTTAGTGCATTTCGTATCAAGAGAAGCAATGAATATAGATGGACTAGGTGAAAATATTATAGGAATATTACTTGAAAAGAAAATGATTTCAAATATTGCAGATATATATGATTTGAAATTTGAAGATATAGCATCATTAAAGAAAAATGGCAAAAAGTTCGCTCAAAATCTAATAGATAGTATAAATATAAGCAAGCAAAATGATTTATATAGATTAATAACAGCATTGGGTATAAGGCATGTAGGAGTAAAAGCTGCTAAAGTATTAGCTAAAACATATGAAAATATGGATAATTTATCAAATGCATCAATTGAAGATTTAAGTCAAGTAGATGAAGTTGGACCAATTGTAGCAAATAGTATAAATGAATTTTTCTCTCAAGAACAAACAAAAGACTTGTTGAAAAGACTAAAAGATGCAGGAGTAAATATGGAAAGACAAAAAGAAGAAAATGAAGATGACAGATTTGCAGGAAAAACTTTTGTATTAACAGGTTCACTTGAAAAATATTCAAGAGAGGAAGCATCAAATATTATAGAAAAATTTGGAGGAAAAACATCAAGTTCTGTATCTAAAAAAACAACTTATTTATTAGCTGGAGAAGATGCAGGAAGTAAACTTACAAAAGCACAAAATTTAGGAGTACAAATTATTAGTGAAAATGAATTTGAAGAAATGTGTAAATAACAAGGAGGAAAATTAGTGGAAAATTATACATTTGAAGATATGTGGTTAGATTTAAAAAATGGATATCAAATTTATTATACGTATGTAAGAAATCGATATGTATTATTTAGAACTGCCAAAAATTGCTATACACAAAAATTGTTGTCAGATGACCCTAAAAATCCACAACCTAAAATGACAATGCTTACATTAAAAAGAGTGAAAGAAATATTTCCACACATGGAAGACATTGAATATAAAGTTGGAATACTGGATGAATTTAACTCGTAAAAACATTAATAAGAATTTCTATGTGATGAAAATTATATAGAAATTCTTATTTTTTCTATAAATAAAACTTAAATTTAATAAAAAGTTTGAAATATGTGAACCAAATAATATAGAAAAACATCTAAAGAGTATAAAGATATAGAAGGGAGAAAATATGGATACCGAAAAAGTAGAAAAAGCCAGGAATGGCAATGTAGATGAAATTGGTAATCTTTTAATGGAAAATATGAAATCTATGTATAGAGTAGCATTCAGTATTTTAAAAACAGAAGAAGAAATATCTGATGCAATTTCAAATACAACAGTAATTGTTTTGAAAAAATACATACATTGAAAAATGCAGAATTTTTTAAGACATGGCTTATTAGAATTTTAATTAATGAATGTAATAAAATTCATAGACAAAACAAAAAAATTATATATTTAGAAAATTACAATCAAACAGATTTAGTTTATAATGATAAATATGATGATTTTGGAGTAAGACAAGCCATAAAAAAACTAGATGAAGATTTGAAAACAATGGTTATATTATACTATTTTGAAGATTTTAACATAAAAGAGATTTCAGAAATTCAAAAATTACCAGAAGGAACAGTAAAATCAAGATTATCAAGAGCAAGAAAAAAATTAGAAAGTATTTTCTTAGATGAAAATACAAGAAAGGAGGATTTGAATGGATAGAGATGATGAAATAGATAAAATATTAAAGCAAAAATTTAAAAATAAAATTTTACCTTCAGAAGAATTTGAAAATAATATGAAAAAAATAATAAATGAACAAAAAAGTAAAAAGAATAAGAAGTATAAAAAGATAATAACTATTACATCTATCGCAGCAGTATTTGTGATTATATTCGCATTAGGAATGAATTTTATGAAATTTGATTCTACTCAAATTCAAACAATATCAATAACAAAAATAGAACCAACGAAAATATCTGATCAAATTTTATCAGAAGATTCAGAATTTATAATATATACAGATAAAGATGCAAATATAGAAAGTGTAAAGAAAAGTTTGTATATAGAACCAGCATTAGAATATTCTATAGAAAAAACAGGTAAAGATGGACAATATAAATTAAAATTTAAACAAAATATACCAGATAATACAATTTTAAAATTACAATATGTAAAAGATAAAATAACAAAAGATAGTTGGGCATATCAAACATCAAACAAATTAAGTGTAACAAATACATATCCAGCAAATAGAGCAGATAGAGTGTTAACAAGTTCTAATATAGAAATTGAAATGTCTTATTCAAATATAGAGAATTTCGAAAAATATGTTCAAATAGTACCAGAAGTTGAAGGAACGTGGGAACAAAAAGGAAAAGTTTACAGATTTATACCAAGTAATGGATTAGTAGACCAAACTCAATATACTGTAACAGTAAAAAAAGGCTTAAAAATATATGATCAAGAATTAGAAGATAATTATACATTTTCGTTTAGTGTAAATAATGATACAGGAATTACAGAAAAATATGAAAATATATCAAATTCAATTGATAATATAAATACTTATAATTCAAATGAAAATATATCAATATATTATCAAACAAATGGAAATATTGAAATTGCAAATGTTGAAATTGGTAAATTTGATAGTTCAGATAGTTTTATAGAATATTTACAAACTAAAGATTATTCAAAAGCAACAGATTTGCAAAAAGTAGATTTTAATTTAATAGAAAATGGAATAAAATTAACAAGAACATTACAAGATGGATATTATGTTGCAATAATAAAAAATAAAAATGGTTCAGAATTATTTAATACTCCAATTCAAATAAATAATTTGAATGTATATGTTACAAATACAGAAAATGACATTCTTGTATGGGTAGCAGATGAAAATGGAATTGCTTCAAATATTAAGGTAAAATATGAAAGCGAAGAAAAAGTAACAAATTCAGAAGGAATTGCAAAATTTACTTCTGATAAAACAGAAATGATAAAATATTTGAAAATTGGTAATACAGAAAATAAGTTAATTGTAGGTGTATATAATTATAATAAAGAATTATATTATTCAAATTCTTATATTTATACAGATAGAACATTATATAAAAATACAGATACAATAAATATATGGGGATTTGTTCCAAAAGCAATATATGGTAACGATTTACAAGATGAATTTTATATATCATTTAATGGCGAAAGCAAAGAAAAGATAAACGTAGGAAAAGATGGAAATTATAATTATAAAATAGAATTACAAAACCATTATGATGTAGAATATGCAATGATTTCATTATACTATAAAGATAAAGAGATTGCTGGAAGATATGTAACAATTGAAAATTATGAACTTCAAAATTATACATATGAAATCATAGCAAATAAGAATTATGTGTATAATAATGAAAAATATGATTTCGATGTTAAAGTAACACATATAACAGGACTTGTTGTACCAAATAAAAAAGTTCTTGTAAGATTTAATGGACAAGAATTACTTGAAAAAACAGATGAAAATGGTATTGCACATTTTTCAGTAGATATAGCAAAAGAAGATGAAAAAACATATATAGTAACAAATATGTATATGGAAGTATATAATGGAGATTTAGAAGAATATAATGATACAGTTACAACAAAAGATGTAGAATTAATTTATAGAGATATATATACAACAGTTAATAATACAGGAAGTAATTATGAATTAAGTGCATATAAATTACAAAAAGATAAAGAAATGGAAGTAAGTTATGATCTAAAAGAATTATATGATGATGAATATAATACAACAGTTGAGATAGATCTAAAAGAAAGTAGAAATGAAAAGAAAGTTGTAAAATATGAGCTTGATAAATATACAAAAACAAATAAACCAGTATATGATTATGTAATAACAGAAAATACACAAAAAATTACTGAAATAAATATGAAAAATGGCAAAATGAATTATGATATAAATTCTTTAAAAATGAAGGATAATACAGAAGTTTATAGTTATACATATACTCTAATATTCAAATTACAAGATAGAAGCGGAAAAGAAATAGAAATCAAAAAAATCATATATAGAGATGAAAAAGATGTAGAATTAGGATATTCATGTGGCTTTTTCTCAAATTTAGGAAGATTAGCATATAAACAAAATATTTCATATTATTATGATATATTTAGATATTTCTTAAAGGCAGATGTAACAAACTTTAATGTCGGAGATACAGCTAAATTTACATTATCTGAAAGTATAGCAAATAAAGGAAATCAAGAAATAGATAATAATGGAAAATTATTATTAATATCAGCACAAGAAAATATTTTAACAACAAAGATAACAGATAAGAATGAAATTGAATATAAATTTGAAGAAAAAGATTTTCCTGGATGTAAAATAACATCTGCATATTACTATAACGGTAAATTTTATAGAATGCCAATATATTATTATGATTTTAATGAAGAAACAAGAAAAGTTGATATAGACATAAAATCAGATAAAACAGAATATAAACCTGGTGATGAAGTAAATTTAACAATAAAAACAACAAATAATAATAAGCCTATAAAAACATTTGTAAATATAAGTGTTGTTAATGAAGCAGTATTTGCAGTACAAGAAGACTCAACAGAAATTGTTTCAACAATATACCAAGATCCAGAATACCCAATATATACATATTCAAGTTATTTTGATTTTATAAGTAAAGAACCAGATGGATTTGGAGGTGGTGGTGGAAATACAAGAGGAAATTTCGGAGACACAGCATATTTTGATACAGTATATACAGATTCAAATGGAGTTGCGAATGTAAAATTTAAGCTACCAGATAATGTTACAACATATAGAGTAACAGTTCACTCAGCAAATGAAGAGCTATATGTTGGTGTTAATAAAATTGATATAACATCAAAATTAGATTTCTTTATTCAAAGTACAGAACCAAGAAATGTTAAAACAACAGATGATTTAGTTTTAAATGCAACAAGTATAGCTTCAGAACAATATAATGTAAAATATCAATTTACAATAGAAGAATTAAATAAAACATTAGAAGCTGAAGAAACAACAAATTCAATTACAACAGTAAACTTTGGAAAATTAGATTATGGAACATATCATGTTGTAATAAGAGGAAGTGGAAATAATCAGGAAGATGCAATAACATATCCAATTAATATTATAGAATCTGCACAAGAAGTAAAGAAATATACAAAAATAAATATTAATGAAACTCCTGAAATAAAGCCAACAAAAAATCCGATAGTATTAGAAATTTATAATAGAAATATGGAAAAATATATTGACTATATTGATTTTATAGAAAATACATTAACAGAAAGGTTAGATACACAAATAGCATATAATGAAATTCAAAAAATAAGAACAAAATATTATGGAAGTTCAAATAATCAAGTTAATATAAATATGGCTAAATATAGAGATACAAAAAATTATACAGATTATTTAAAAAATCTAGAAAATGCAAATACAGATATTGTATTAACAGCATTAATTCAATATTATGCAAAAGATTATATTTCAGGCTTAAATATAGATCCATTTATAAATGATGATAATAATTTATTTGAACAATATTTATTAGCATCTGCTAACAAAAAAACTGTATTAACAGATTTATTACAATTAAAAGAAGAAAAAGATATTGAAAATTATAATAAATTATTAGTAACATTATCATTAGAATTTTTGGGAGATTATCAAAATGCTAAAGATTTATATAATCAAATAGAATTAAATAGTGAAGAAAAAGAAGAATATAAATCAATTACAGCAATAATTGAAACATTTATAAATAAAGATAATTCTAGTAAAATTATTGATGAATTAATAGCAAATTCTCCAGAAGATGAATATTTAAGATTTGCAATATTATCATTCTTCCAAAATAATGAAACAGATATTTCAAATGAAGAAGAAATAAAAATAATATCTTCAAATATAAATGAAACAATAAAGTTAAATGGAATGACAGTAAAAACATATGTAGTAAATAATAAGGAATTAGATACAATAAAATTTGAAACAAATAGTAATGATATTATTGTAAGATATTATTATCAAACATTATTAGAAAATATAGAATCAGAAAATGTAAGTGAAGATATATCAATAAAAATTACGGGAAATTTGAAGAAGAATTCAACAATATATTTACAAATCAATTGTAATGATACAGAAGCTAAAGAATTAAGAATAGCTTTACCAAATTCATTAAGATTAGCAAATACAGAAAATTTAAAAGGATATTGGATAATGAATAATGCAATTGATTATATATCAGTATATAAACAAAAAGGATATTCAAGTATAAAAATACCTTTGATTGTAACACTTGATGGAAATTATAAATTTGAAAATATAGTAAATAATCAAAATGGAATATATCATATTTCAAATTCACTGGATTTAGATATTAAATAGTAAAAATGGGGGCAATTGATAATTGCTCTCATTTTTTTGAAAGTAATAATTTACTATTTACAAATAAAGTTTTATGAGATAAAATCTAAATAGTAATTGACTGAGGAGAGGGAAAATTATGATAATAGATGGAAAAGAACTAGCGAGAAAAACAAGAGAAAAATTAAAAATAGAATGTGATAATTTAAAAAAAGAGGGAATACTTTCAAAACTTGCAGTTATTATGGTTGGAGATGATAAAGCATCACAAATATATGTAAAAAACAAAAGCAAGGCATGTCAAGAAATTGGAATAAAATTTGAAGAATATTTTCTGGGAAATGATATAAAACAAGAAGAATTAATTGAATTGATTCAAAAACTAAATTTGGATAAATCAATTAATGGAATATTATTGCAAAGTCCTATTCCAAAATCCTTAGATATAAATGAAGCATTTAGAACTATATTGCCAGAAAAAGATGTTGATGGATTTAATCCTATAAATGTCGGAAAATTGTGTTTGAACCAAGAAACATTTGTATCATGTACACCATATGGAATTATGAAAATGTTTGAAGAATATGATATTGATTTAACAGGAAAGAATGTCACAATTTTAGGAAGAAGTAATATAGTTGGAAAGCCATTAATACAATGCTGTTTAAACAAAAATGCTACAGTAACAGTATGCCATTCAAAAACCAAAGATTTAAAAGAACATACGAAAAATGCTGATATTGTAATTTCAGCAATAGGAAAAGCCAAATTTGTTACAGCAGATATGATAAAAGATGGAGCTGTTGTAATTGATGTTGGAATAAATAGAGATGAAAGTGGAAAAATAGTTGGGGATGTTGATTTTGAAAAAGTAAGTTCAAAAGCAAGTTATATAACACCTGTTCCTGGGGGAGTAGGGCCTATGACAATAGCAATGTTAATGAATAATGTTATAAAAGCTACGAAGTTACAAAATAGAAGGAGTGAAACTTTATAGAAATAGAAGAAATATCAATAGAATCAAAAGAATATCCACAAAAGTTAAGAAATGTATATAATCCACCATTAAAATTGTATGTACTTGGAAATAAAAAAATATTAAACAATAAAGGTATTGCTATAGTTGGTACTAGAGATTGTACTAAGTATGGAAAAAATATTTCGTTCAAATTTTCAAAAGAACTAACACAAAAGGGGTTTAATATTATAAGTGGATTAGCTTTAGGAATAGATACATATGCACATTTAGGCAATGTTCAAATTAATATGGAGAATAGCAAAAGTATTGGGAAAACAATAGCAGTATTAGGTTGTGGAATAGATGAATTATATCCCAAACAAAATAAAATATTAGCAAAACAAATATTAAAAATAGGTGGATGTATTATTTCAGAATATCCAAATGGTACAAAGCCTAATAAAGCAAATTTTCCTCAAAGAAATAGAATAATAAGTGGATTAGCTGAATCAATAATTGTTGTTGAAGCAGGAGAAAGAAGTGGAGCAATTATTACAGCTAATTTAGCACTTGAACAAGGAAAAGAAATATTTGCTGTACCTGGTGATATAACCAAGAAACAAAGTATAGGAACAAATAAATTAATAAAAGATGGAGCATTTGTAATTACAGAGGTTAATGATATATTAAATAATAATGTATAAAAGGAGAGTAAGATGGAAGAAGAAAAAATTGATAGAATATTAAAATTAGTTGATATGCTTGAAGTAACTGATGAAAATAGAGATGACATAGCAAAAGTAAAAAAATTAATAGAACAAAAAAAGTATGCTGAAATGTTAGAAGTATTAAAAAAAGTTACT
>OBKR01002795.1_pt1 | contig 12118 bp, 7 predicted proteins | sample 1518991 | NCBI WGS metagenome assembly OBKR01 (sample SAMEA2452117, study PRJEB22498) | human gut metagenome | biome: human feces; feature: human gut; material: feces | place: Australia | collected 2012
GGGGTATAGGCCAGCGGAGCTTCCGCCTGGTCGATGATTTCGCGGTAGCGGTCTTCGCAAAGCAGCGGCAGTTCGTTGAACCAGAAGACAATGTATTCGGTATCTGTAAGTGCCAGTGCTTCGTGCTTCGAGCCGATGGCTTGCAGGATGAATTGCTTGTCGTGCAGGGTAGTTCCGGGATACTCGTCGCTGTTGACCAATAATTCACCTTTTATGATAAAGAGCATACAATTTTGCGTACACTTATCTTTCGGAATATGCTGACCCCTGAGCATATGTCTGTGGATAAGAATACCTTCTGTTGCTTTAGGACATCCTGCGCAATCTTTCTGTTGTATGCAAAGTGAGTCTTTGGACATGAGTTCTATCATGTGAATTATTGTCTTCAGGGACAAAGATAATCGTTTTTTTGTGATTTTTAGGTTCTTTCTTCCATTTATGTTTTAGCATAAACCCGCACATAATTGTCTTTATGGAGATGTGATGATGGAGCTGGACTGGAGTGTCAACTTTCATAACACGGGTTTATGGGTAGGATATTATACTTCTGATATGGTTGCAGTGATTGACCTTGGCTCTTTGCAGCGCATTTCTTCCGTAGAGGTTTCGGCATTGACCGATTTGAGTGCATGGATTATGGGACCGCAGGCTATTTCCATATTTCTCTCTTCGGATGGAAAGAGCTACAAACGGGTATCCCGGCAAACTTATCAGGCACCCACAGATGCCATGGGCGAGAAACGAAGTGAGTTGAACAGACTCTCATTCAATAAAAAATCTGCGAGATATGTAAAAGTGCTCGTAGAACCTTTTAAGGGATTGCCCAAAGGACATTCCGGCGAAGGCGAACCCCCTTTCTTATTTGTAGATGAAATACGGGTAGATTGATTTCTTCTCAACGAGTTTAAATATGAGTTTTGCTCTCATGCTCTCACAGTCTGCCTGTATCCCTTTATTCATCGGAGTTGCAGTGATGGTAGCAACTGTGGTGGCAAGTATGAGGGCAAGCGTTTGCTCTCACTTTGTTTTTGTTCTGTAGTATATTGTTTTCCTGATGTTATTTGTTGATCTCTAGTGTGTTAATACTTGATGTGTCAACTATTAATGATTGACGTCCCGGCTGTTAATAACTGATAAATCAGACGTTAATAGCTGAGACGTCATACATTATTAGCCGATAAATGGTTCAAGCCTTCTGAAAGAACAGGTGAATTGGAGCAACAGATCCGGTCAACCTGACCGGATGGTGCGGTTCATTCAACTCTATCGACAGGTGTTTCAAAAAGTTTCAAGCGCTTGAAACACTTTGTTCCACCGCTTGAAACACTTTGTTTCATTACTTGAAACAGTTTGTTTCATTGCTTGAAACACTTTGTTCCAAGGCATGAAACACGCTGTTTCAACGGTTGGAACTGAATTTGGAACTATTTGCTTGGGCTGACCGGCCTTGTTGTTCCCTATTTATAATAGTATTTCTCTAATAATTCCTGCATTTCCGGGTACTTTTCATCCGTATCTCCTACTTCTTTGCGAAGGTTCAGCATGTCCTTTTTCATCTGCTTGATGACAGGTGCATATTTAGGATCATTGTATGCGTTGTGATTCTCGTGCGGATCATTTTGCAAGTCGTAGAAATCCCATGACGGAGTGAAGTCGAAGTTTTCCGTGTCCGTCATATCCAGATTGCGGGCATAGTAGAAGATGAGTTTGTAACGGTCTGACCGGATGGCGAAGTGTGCCGGACGAATCGCGTGGTTAGTCCAGTAGCGATAGTAGATTTCTTGGTCGGAAACGTAGACAACAATGGTGTTATCTGCGATGCCCATTTCGTCCAATGTTTTCAGCAACTTGCCGATATTGTCGTCGACAGTGGCTCCGCAACGCATGTAGTCGCGGATAAACTTCTGGTATGCGGCTTTTCTGGCAGCGGTCCGTTGCATGCCTTCGGTGCTGAATGGCAGTCCGGGATAACGGCACCACCATTTGTCGGGGTCTTGCGAGGCAATGCGCCAGCGGCGTTCCAGTTCTTCGAGTGTCTGGCCGACGAAAGAACGCCCGTTGGTTTCCGGCCCCCAGTCGAGAAGGTTTTCCGGTTCTGGAAGGTGACTCCGTCGTAGAGGTGCTCCATGCGTATCGGATAATCGTAAGGCTCGTGGGTCGCCTTGAAGTGGCAGCACATCATGAAAGGCTGCTTGCCGTCCTGCTGTTTGATCCACTTGATGGCTTTTTCTGTCACCAGATCGGTAGAGAAGCCCGGCACCCGTTCGCCGAAACGCCGGTTGCCCGGCCAGGGATCGGTGCTCTCGATGAATGTAGGATCGCGGTATTCGCCCTGGTCGAAGAAGATAGAGTAATAGTCAAACCCTTGCGGTTGCGACTGGATATGCCATTTGCCGACCAGTCCGGTGTTGTATCCGTTGGCTTGCAGGGCGGTTGCCCAGGGCGTGTATGGAGGTGGCCTGCATGTCATCCGTCAGAATAAATAAGACATTGGGAGGCGGCACTTCGCCGGCTGTTTTCGACTGGCACCCGATGGCGAGGGGCGTGAACGCCAGCGGCAGATATCGGGATATAAAAGAGTATCGGATAGCTGATTTCATATGAAGGGGGTATGTTATATAAACGATGTGTTATTAAAGTTTTAGACGCGAATCAAGCAGACAGAACGAATTACAAATAAATTCGCGGGACTACTTAATTCACGCCTAAAGATAGTGAATGTGATTTACATTATACTGTTTTCCCTACAAAAAATGTTGGTTGTCCAGTATATATCGCCCTTGGGCTAACCAACCGTTAGTTGTTGCTCTTCGTTTTGGTGAAGCATTGCTCAGGTCTCCATTCAATGATTTTTCCGGTCACCACGGTAGCGTCATTGCCATTGCCGGAGCTGTCGTGTACCACATCCCCTTCACCTTCGTCCATCTTCCAATAACCGGTAAAGGTTGGAGCTGACAGCTACGGGGCCTCCCATGTTACTCTGAATTTCCGCTTGCGTCAGTGCTTTGTTCCATAAGCGTACCTGTCCCATCATATGTTCGTTCTTCGTGTTGGCATTGAAGAAGATGATGGAAGTCATATCGGCGGGTACACCGGTAGCATCTACATCCTGCACCTTCTTGCCGTTGGCGTAAAAATGACATTTAGTCTGGTCGTATACCATAGCTACGTGTGGAAACAGCATGGCGAAGTTGAACAACCTGTCGTAATAGTGCATATACAACGTACGAAAAGCCTGCGAATCGCCTTCGGATACTGATCTTAGTATCTGCTACCCGTTTTCTATACGTTGATTTTTATTCATAGGTTCTCTTTTCTTAATATAGTAGAAGATGGTGATTTTGGCTGCAAAGAAACATACTTTATTTTGTTTTTCCTGGCATTTTTGGGGGGATGTTCTGTTTTTCATATTCTAAGGATAAACTATCTGTTGATTTTTGGAAGTATAATAGTGATTTTTGAACATCTGTTTGGGTGAGGTATGCGTATTTTTGCGACCTGAACCGATTAATTATCAATCATTATGCTAGTACCGAGAAAAATTGTATTCTTTCTTTTTTTGTTAGTAGGATTATCGTTGTATGCGCAACAAGACTATTTTGTCAGCTCCTATGTACGGGGTAATTTTTATAACCGTGGTCGTATTGCTGCTGAAAGTTTGAGGGCAAGCGATGACTTGATCTTTTTGAATGTCCGTCCCCATAAAGACGGTTCTCTTTCTTTTGAGAATCCCCGTGTTTTTCAGGAAAAAGGAGTGACGACCTGGGAAGAACTGATAAAGTCGGTCCGTGCCGATGTGAAGGGGACGAAAGCGAAACTTCGGTTGGGTGCCGCCGGTGGCGAATGGAAAGCAATGGTAGCGGATGAGGCTGCCCGGACAACATTTGCAAAAAATATAAAGAAGGTATTGGGAGAAAATAAACTGGACGGCATCGACCTGGATTTTGAGTGGGCAGAGACTGAGAAGGAGTATAAGGATTACAGTCTGGCTATCCTGAAAATGAGAGAAGTGTTGGGAGACAAGTATCTTTTCAGTGTGTCTTTGCATCCTGTTTCCTATAAAATCAGTAAAGAAGCGATAGCTGCCGTTGATTTTATCTCTCTGCAATGTTATGGCCCTTCTCCGGTCCGTTTTCCTATGGAGAAATATGCTTCGGATATACAGATGGTACTGGCTTACGGCATTCCCAAAGAGAAACTGATGGCCGGCGTTCCCTTTTATGGAGTGACGAAAAATGGCTCGAAGAAAACGGAAGCATATTTCAGCTTTGTACAGGATGGATTGATTACCACGCCTGCACAGAATGAAGTGACCTATAAGGGAGAAGTATATGTTTTTGACGGGCAGGATCATATCCGTACTAAAACGCGCTATGCGATGGAACAGCAGCTGAAAGGGATGATGAGCTGGGACTTGGCGACGGATATGCCGCTGAAAGACAGCAGATCATTGTTCAGAACGATGCTTGAGGAGTTGGGAAGATAGTTTAAAAGCCCGATAACAGGGCAAAACACACCTCGAACACTTTCTGGACTTAACGGCTTATTGACTGACTTTGTTTCTTTATTCCTGTTTTATCAACTTCAGATAATCCGAAGGAGAAACACCAAATTCATCTTTAAAACATTGACGGAAATAGCCTGTACTATTCATCCCTACTTTATAGGCTATTTCTGAAATATTATATTTTCCTTCGAGGAGCAAACGTTCCGCATTCTGCATTTTTACTTTACGGATATATTCGTTTGTGGAAAGTCCGGTTAGTGCTTTCATTTTTCGGTAGAGTGTAGAACCGCTCATACACATTTTGTCAGATAAATAGGTGATATCAATCTTCTCTGATGAGAGGTTGTCTTCAACCAATTGTGTAATTTTCTCAATGAATTCATTGTCCAGCTTGCTGAGAGCTTCAGTGATGATGGAATGTTTCTCGTCCAAATGGACGCTGGAGGCATGAGTTGTTCCGGACTGTTGGAATTGAGCGATCAATTTCTTTCTCGAATCGAGCAGATTGTTGATGCGGCTACGCAGTAGAGAAGCACTGAAGGGTTTGGTCAGATAGGAATCTGCTCCGACCTGATATCCCTCTTCTTTATCTTGTAGTGAGTCTTTGGCAGTCAGCAGGATGACGGGAATATGACTGGTACGTACATCTTCTTTTAAGTGCCGGCATAGTGTGATACCGTCCATCACCGGCATCATGATATCACTGACTATAATATCGGGAATGCGGTTGAGTGCCTGCTCTTTTCCTTCTTCACCATTGCTTCCTGCGATCACTTCAAAAGAGTCGGAAAAGGATTCGGCGATATAATTCTGTATTTCTTCATTATCCTCAACAATTAGCAGGATAGGTTTGCTGTTCTCTGTTGTTGCTGTTTGAGAATCATCCGTGATTGTTTCCTGATATTCCGGTTTTGGAGTCATTTCTGTGGAGTCGGCATGTAAGGCATTCGGATAGGTGTTATCCGTCAGTAAACTGATATAGAAAGTACTTCCTTCATTCAGTGTACTCTCTACACGTATATCACCTTCATGCAGTTCGACAAGATTTCTGACTAATGACAGTCCGATGCCGGTACCTGATGCCTGATGTTTGCCGCTTTCCTGATAGTAACGGTCGAAAATATGCGGTAGGGCTTTCGCTGAAATACCGTATCCTGTATCACTGACCTTTATCTCTGTATAGGAAACTTCATTTCTTATAGTTTGATACAAACTAAGAGTTACACGTCCCTGCTCTGTGTATTTGAGGGCATTGGATATCAGGTTGTCCAATATAATGGTAATGATTTCTTTATCAAAGAAAAGCAGTATCTCTTCTTTTTCTGTTTGAATCTGGAAATCAATCTTAGGCTTTTGATTCAGTTCTTTGTATTTAAGTCCTATTTCATAAATGAGCGGGGTGAGATTACCTTTACAGATACATAGCTTCTTGTTCTGCGTTTCCGTTTTCCTGAATTCCAGAATTTGGTTGATCAGATTGAGTAAACGAAGGGCACTCTGATGAATGACAGAAAGTTTTTGTATTTGTTTTGTCGGCAGAGATGTATCTTTTTGCATATCCTCCAGAGGACCGAGAATCAGTGTGAGAGGTGTACGCAACTCATGTGTGATATTGGTGTAAAAACGCAGGCGTTCCTGGTTCAGTTCTTGTTCCTGCTCATGATTTTTCTTTTCCAGTGTATAGAGGCTTTCCAAATCTATTTTCTTTTTGTAAGCATGTAGAATGAGATAAATGATGCTGATAGATGTCAGGATATAGATAAGCTTTGCCCACCATGTCAGCCAAATAGGGGGATTGACCCGGATGATAAGGGAAGTGGCTTCTTCCGGCCACTCCTGATTGTGTATGCGTGCTTTGATAAGGAACTCATATTTGCCGGGTGGAATATTTCGGAAGGTTACGCTGTTGTTCTCATTAACGGTATACCAGGAATTCTCAAGTCCTTTCAGCATATAGGTATAATCCATCTGATTCACAAAAGAATAGTTTTGTACATTGAATGTCAGACTGAATGTGTTCTGCTCATGTGTCAACTCTACTTCCTGTTTATCGGATAGTGAAACAAATACTTCGCTGTTTTTTTGATTCCCCAATCTTTCAAATATTCTCATCTCGGTAATGATGACAGGTGGTATCTTGAAATTGCTCATCGCAATATTGGGAGCAAAGCAGCAGAGTCCGTTGATAGATCCGAAATAAATGGAGCCATCGGTGTTTTTTGCTACACTACCTCTCATAAAGTTTCCGGCAGGAACATCGTCAGAGTGTCCATAGTGATAGAACCGTTTTTTCTTTGTCACGTAACATCCGATCCCCTTGTTGGTACTGAACCAGATATTTCCTTGCTGGTCTTCGGTAATTGCCTGAATGAAGGTGTTGGCAAAACCGTCTTTACGCTGATAGGTTTTGTAATCCGTATCTTCCGGTGAACGGAAACATACCAGCCCGTCACCGGTAGCCACCCACATCCTTTTCTCCTTATCCTTGTATATTTGATTGACGGTGTTGGAGCAAAATCCTTCTCTTTGTATATAATGCTTGATTAGGTGAAAGTCCGGACTATATACTCCCATTCCATCACCGAATGTTCCGATCCAGAAACGTCCTTTCTCATCTTGTTCAATTGTACGGATCAGATTACCGTGTAATTCGCTGTTGCCGGAATGATAATGCTGTATCACTTCCATCTTTTCCGGATCGTAAATGTATATGCCTTCACTACATCCTATCCAGATACGATGATGATTGTCTTCGCAGAAAGCACGTACATCTAAATTGGTTCTGCCCATTGGAGTGATTGAGCGGAATGTCTTTGTTTGGGAATTATAGAAGCTGACACTTCCCAGAAAGGTTCCAAACCATAAATTTCCTTTAGAATCCCGGAAAGCAGTCTGTACGGAATTGGACAGCAGTTCTCCTGTTTCTTTTTTGTAGATGGCTACACGCTTGTTGTTTTCAAAAACATTGATTCCTCCGCCATCTGTACCAATCCATAGACGTCCTTGTTGATCTGTACATATACTGCTTACAATCTTGTTATTCAAACTGTTGCTGTTGGTGGGAATAGGAGAATAATCGATCGTTGTGAACAAAGCAGGTTCACTGCTGATGAAGTTGATTCCTCCTCCCCATGTTCCGAGCCATACGTTGTCAAAAGAGTCCTGATAGATATAGCGTACGCTGGCATTGGAAAGGCTGCGGCTGTCGTCTCCTTCCCGGAGAAACTCAAAGGTGATTTGCTCGGGTGACAGGAACTGGCTTTGTTTTAAATCCAGTATTGTGATACCGCTTAGCTCGGAGGCAATCCAAAGTTTATTATTCTTTAGTTGTTTGATGCAGAAAATACGGGTGGAAAGTGTACCATATTTGTCGTTCCGATTTTGCTTGAAAGTGACAAAGCTTTGGGTAGTTGAGTTGTAAAGAGCCAACCCTCCATCTGTCCCCAGCCATATATTTCCATAACTGTCTTTTAAGATGGTACTTACTTCATCTCCCGGCAGACTGTTAGGATCATTGGGATCATGACGGAAGTTTTTTGTACTTCGGTCTTTTAATGAAAGGATGCTGAAACCGCTGTTGACATGACCGATATAGAGATTTTCATCTCCTCCGTCAAGTACTGTCCAGGTCTGTTCACTTTCTAATGTAGGGACAGTTTTTTTGTTATAGTGTGTGAACTTACCTGTAGCGATATCAAGATATTCTATACCTCTATAATAGGTACAAATCCATAAACCATCTGTGTTTTGGGCTGAGACGATGTCAGTAACATCATTCGTTATCAGGCTGTTTGGATTCTGCGGATCGTTCTGATAGGCAGTGAAGGTTTGTGAATGATAGTTGTAAGCGTTAAGCCCGTCACGCTGGGTGGCAATCCAGATAATAGGACGTTTCGGATCAGCATATACTTGGTTTAGTTCATTACCGGTGATACTTTGGGTATTGTTGGACGGATCATTCTTATAATAGGTAATAAAACGGGTACCATCAAACTTGTTCAGCCCTTCTTCTGTGGCAAACCATAGGAAACCTTGCTTGTCTTGTGTAATGCCGACTACATAATTATTGGAGAGTCCCTGCTCTATACCTAATCGCTTGATAATATAGGGTTGAGCCATCAACCAACAGGAGGATGTCAGAAGCAAAATCACAAGAATGATGTATCGTTTCATGATTTGTGTTTATTTGTTTTATATTCAATTCCAAAAATAGAAATAAATATTTTATTTTGGCTATGTAAATCGTGCATTGCATGATTTACATAGCCTCTCTGCATGATTTTTGTCTGTTATCTCTATGTTATTGGTCTATATTTGTGCAGTAAAACAGAAGAAATACTGTTTGGTTTCACTGCGAACTTGAGTTTTCTGAATTTCTATATTAACAATTAATACTATGATGAAAAGTTTATGTTGTAACTCTAAACAAAAGTTGTTAGTGGCATTATGTCTGCTATTTTGTTTGTCGGGAAATGCACAACAGGCGAACACTGTTAATCGTGCAGCTGCAAAGGAAAAGACTGTAGGAAAGCGTACTTTGATTGGTACTGTAATAGATGCAAGTACTGGAGATGCGCTGATTGGAGTCAATGTTAAGGTGAAAGGAACGGGAGAAGGTACTATTACCGATTTGGATGGTAAATTCTCTATCGGGGTAACGAGCCAGACGCAACTGGAAATCTCTTATATCGGTTATAAGACACAGACGTTAATGGTAGGAGACTTGGGGGTGATGACTGTTAAAATGGAATCTGATAATGAGATGTTGGATGAAGTGGTAGTTATCGGCGCCGGTACTCAGAAAAAGGTGTCTGTAACAGGTTCTATCGCTACAGTCAAGGGTACTACACTGAAACTACCATCTTCTTCACTGACCAGTTCACTTGCCGGAAAGTTATCGGGTATCGTTTCTGTTACTAATAGCGGTGAACCGGGTTCTACTTCTGATTTTTATATTCGCGGTATCAATACTTTCGGCGGACGTTCTACACCGTTGATTTTGTTGGATGGGGTAGAAATCTCTTCTAATGACCTGAATCGAATTCCGGCAGAATCTATTGAAAGTTTTTCTTTACTGAAAGATGCCTCTGCTACAGCTATTTATGGTAATCGTGGAGCTAATGGTGTTATGTTGGTAACTACCAAAAGTGGTACTGAAAACACAAAAGCGACTGTAAATGTGTCTTTGGAAGCTTCTTATTTTCGCCCGATGAATCGGGTGAAATTTGCTGATGGAGCAACTTATATGCAGACCTATAATGAAGCTGCCCAAGCCAGAAGTGCAACGCAGATTACTTCTCCGAAGTATACGGAAGAGCAAATCACCAATACTGCAAATGGGGTAAATCCTTATGTATATCCGGATGTCGACTGGTATGACCTTATTTTCAGAGAAGGCAATTTCAACCAGCGTGCCAATGTAAATGTGCAGGGAGGGGGATCACGTGTGACTTACTATATGAGTTTGCAGGCAAATCACGATACCGGACTGTTAGATGCTCCTGATTATTACTATAGCCCTAATATAAACAACTGGGAATATAATTTTCAGAACAACATATCGTATAAGTTGACTAATACGACGACCGTTGACTTGCGTATGATGGCACAGATTGGTAACAAAAAAGGGCCTAATTATTCTACCTCCGATTTATATAAGATCGTCATGCAGGCTAATCCTGTAGCATTTCCTGCTTATTTCCCCAGTGAAGATGGTGATGAGCATATACGCTTCGGTAATGCAGAAATAAAATCCGGTGTTTACGGACAGAACCCGTACGCATATATGATGAGTTCTTTTAAAGAAGGCAACTATAATACGCTGAATACCTCACTGAATATTACTCAGGATTTGAGTTTTCTTACCAAAGGATTGAGCGTGAAAGCATTAGTTAACTTTAAAAACTGGTCGGAATCTACTTATAACCGTTCCATTACACCTTATTATTATAAAGTGAAAGATGGGTCTTATGATTTTGGAACGAATCAGTATGAACTTCAGACATTACAGACAGGATCGGACTATGTTAGCCAGTCGGATATCAGTAAAAGTGCCGATCAAACCTTCTACTTTGATTTTCGTGCTGACTGGAAGCGTAGCTTTGGTGATCATAATCTGACTGCGATGCTTATGTATATGATGCGTGAATATCGTAGTAGTGTATTACCTAACCGTAATCAAGGTTACTCAGGGCGTTTGACTTACGATTACTCTAGCCGCTATTTATTTGAATTTAACTTTGGCTATAACGGTTCTGAACGTTTGGCATCCGGTGAACGTTTTGAATTTTTCCCTGCTGCTTCCGTTGGTTGGGTAGTAAGTTCTGAGAAGTTCTGGGAACCGATGAGTAAGTATGTCGACCACTTAAAACTTAGAGCTTCTTATGGTTTGGTCGGTAGTGATGAGTTTAACGGCAGTGCTCCGCACTTCTTGTATCAAAATAATATCAGTATTGGTGCGGGACACAGTTTCTGGACCGGTCTTCCTTCCAATGAAATTAACAGAAAAGGTCCTGCTTTCTATGTATTAGCTGTTGAAAATGCAGGTTGGGAGCATGTGAAGAAGTTTGATGTCGGTTTTGATATGTCTCTGTTCAATCAGTTGAATATTACTTTTGATTATTTCCGCGATCATCGTGACCGTATTTTGATGGCACGTTCATCTTGGCCGAATATGTTAGGATACTGGGGATCTCTGCCTTGGAGTAATATTGGTGAGGTAATCAACCGTGGTGTCGAATTGAGCGTGAACTGGAATAAGCGGTTTGGCAAAGATTGGATTGTAGATTTCCGTGGTAACTTTACTTATAATCAGAATGAATATAAGTATGTTGATGAGCCGGAGTATCCTTATGTATGGCAGACTAAAACAGGGAAGCCATTGAATACCCTGACCGGTTATGTAGCTGAAGGATTATTTACCAGCGAGGAAGAAATAGCTAACTGGCCGGATCAGTCACAACTGGGAGCCAACATTATGCCAGGCGATATTAAGTATCGTGATATCAATGGCGACGGAGCCATTACAACGGAAGATCAGGTGATGCTGTCTCCCTATAATAGTGTTCCCCGTATTCAATATGGTTTCGGCTTGAATCTAACCTATAAGAAGTTTGATTTGGGTGTATTCTTCAATGGTTCAGCAAAACGCAAGATCATGATCAACAGCGGATATGCTCCTTTCCTTTCCGGCGGTGGCGATGGTATGACTACTGAAAGTCTGGAACGCAACCTGATGCAATGGATTGCTGATGATCATTGGTCGGTAGATAACCCGAATCCGAATGCGGCTTATCCTCGTTTGGGTATAACCAGTGCCGATACTTCCAATAATACTCAGCCTAGTTCTTACTGGATGCGCAATGGAAATTTCTTGCGTTTTAAGAGTCTGGAAGTAGGTTATCGTTTTCCATATTGCCGTGTTTACTTTAGCGGTGACAACCTGGCGGTGTTTAGTCCGTTCAAGTTATGGGACCCGGAACTTTCTTGGAATGCTTATCCTTTGCAACGAACCTTTAACTTAGGCGTTCAATTTACTTTCTAAAAGCACAGTTTAACTTATAACAGAAAAGAAGTATGAAACTAATACAAAAAATAATCCAAATATCACGG
>OBKR01002799.1_pt1 | contig 12104 bp, 19 predicted proteins | sample 1518991 | NCBI WGS metagenome assembly OBKR01 (sample SAMEA2452117, study PRJEB22498) | human gut metagenome | biome: human feces; feature: human gut; material: feces | place: Australia | collected 2012
AGTTTTTTAATAGTTATAGATGTATGTATTATATTACTTTTTATATTATTAGCAGTTCTAGGTAGTCCATATCAAAATTGGGATTATAGTCATCCAGAATGGGCTGTTATAGGAACTATATGGCATTCTTTTGAATGGGGATTTTTTAAAGTGGCACCAATTATGGTTATACTAATTACATCAATGTTAGGAATAATATTGATAAAAAGAAATAAGTAATAAATTACAATAAATAGGGCAGAGAATTAGTTGAAAAATATCTGCCCTTGTGCTATTATTGTTACAATAAAACGGTAATTTGAAAGTGAGGTAATATATTATAATGGATTATTTCATAATGGAAATGTGGAGTGGTATATGGACATTAAGAAATACTATTCCTTTGTCAGGATTTATATTTTTAGGTGTAATATGTATTGAATTATTAATAAAATTTATTCAAAAGAAAAAAATAAATTTTAAAATATCAAATTTAATATGTCAGTATTTATGGATTTTAATAATTCTATGTATATTAAAAATAACTGGTATTTTAACTGGTAATTTTGGTATAACATCTCCATTTGATAGTTATATCAGTTTTAAATTATTTGAAGATGGTTTTAACGTTGCAACTATATTGAATATACTTTTATTTATACCGTTTGGATTTTTACCAATATTTATATTTAAAAATATTCATAAACATTGGTGGAATGGAATAATACTTGGTGGAATATTTTCTATAAGCATCGAATTTTTACAAACTTTTATTGGGAGATTTGCACAATTAGATGATGTTATTATGAATACTTTAGGAACACTTATTGGATTTTTACTAGGACTATTTGTTATGAGTTTCTTCAAAAATAAATTGGTAAAAAAATAATAACAAATTACAATAATTAGGGTAGATGATTAGTTGAAATTATCTACTCTTTATTGTATAATCGTAACAGATTATAGTAATTTGGAGGTTAGGCAAATAATGAAAAAAATAAATTATATATTGATAATAGTTGCAGTATTAGGAATTGTATTTGCATTTTCTCTTTTTAGTAAGGAAGGTATTGCAATAAATGTGAATTCAAAAAATAAAGATTTAGTTAGTAAATCATTAAATGGAGAAATAGAAAATACGGATGATGTTACTAAAATTATATTAGGTCAAGGGTGGCACTCAGGAGAATTAACCATATATCATTCTTTAGGAAAGACAGAAACATTATATATTACAGAGGGAATGTTTAATTTAGGAGAATTAGAAAAATATATTAGAGAGAATGGATATAATTTAGACAATATAGGTTTTATTTCAATAGGAGTTTCTAGCATAATTCTAATATATTTACTTATTTATATGTATGTAAATAAAAATAAATCATAACAAGAAATTACAAGTTATTGTTATAAATAAAAGATAGCACTATGCTATCAAGAATTTGATGGATTTATAAAAAAATGGATTGAGTTGGCAAAAGAACATAATATCTAAATAAAATGAATTATGAAAATATAAAGGCAGATAGTTAATTGATAATTATCTGTTTTTATGTTATAAAAATAAAAGAGTAAAACATAGATGGAGAGAAAATAAAGATATATGGAGAAATACAAAATTTTAAGAGAATTAGTCAGCTTTAATACAATACAAGATAAAGAAAATAAAAATATTATTGATTATATAGAAAAGATTTTTACCATAAAAGGTTTTAAAACGGAATATAAAGATAAAAATTTAATTATCACTTACGGAAAAAATCCTTCATTTGGCTTTTTAGGGCATACAGATACAGTTGAATATACTGAAGGATGGAATACAAATCCATTTATTCTAAAAGAAAAAGATAATAAATTATATGGTCTTGGTGCTTGTGATATGAAAGGTGGAATTGCAGCAATTTTAGAAGCAGTATTGGAAACAGATTTTAGTAGGATAAAAAATGGTATAAAACTATATTTTACTTATGATGAAGAAAGAGAATTTTCTGGAATTCGTAATATAATAAACCAAAAAGAAAAGTTTCCTAAATTTATGGTGTTTGGAGAACCTACGAATAATGAAGTGCTTATAGGATGCAAAGGACTTTTAGTTTGTGATTTACATTTTAAAGGAGTGAAGGCACATTCTAGTAATTCTGATAAGGGAAAAAGTGCTAATTTGAATGCAGTAAGATTTCTAAGTGAGTTAGAACAATTTTATTTGAAAAATATAAAAGAAAAAATAAATAGCAGTTATGAAATACCATATACAACAATGAATGTAGGTATTTTAAAAGGTGGAAGTGCTAAAAATTCTATTCCAGCAGAATGTTATGCTACTTTAGATTTTAGAATAGTAGAATTAGAACATATAACATCAATTTTAAATAAAATAGAAGAACTATGTGAAAAATATAATTGCAGATGTGATGTTATTGAAAGAATAGAACCTTTTATTAATAATGTAGATTATGAAAATGAAGGAAAAACAGCAAATTTTATGACTGAAGCAAGTTTTGTAAAGTGTGAATCAAAAATTATATTAGGAGTAGGACCAGTTACAGCTCATGAAGTGAATGAATACATAGAAAAAAATAGTTATGATAGACTGGTAGAACAATATAAAGAACTAATTAAAAAATTCTCATAGTATATTGTAAAAAATAAAATCAATGATTTATAGACTTTTTTTATTTCTTGTGATAATATAATCAAGTAGTTTAGGAGTTGAAAGAAATGGAACGAACAAGAGAACAAGAATTAATGAAATTGATTGATCAGCTGATTTCCACTAAGCTAACAGAAGATGAAAACTATTTAAGATTTTCATTTTATGAAGTTAGAGTAAAGGGAAAAGTAGAAGAAAGTGAAGAAAAAAGATTTTTGGAACTTGCAAAAACAAAGCTAAATAATATGGGATATAATGTATATCTAGAAAATGATGAATTTATATATAATGATGCGAATATGCGAGTACAACCAAATGAATTATTAATTGCAATTAAAGAATTAAAGGGGTATAGCAAATGAACTTATTAAATGAATTTACAACAAACGAAGTAATATTATTAGAACAAGCAGGAATAATAGTAGAAAACAAAGAGTATTCAAATGATGAAATAAAAAGATGTGAAAATAAAATAGGTGAATTTATAATGAATCATAGTATGAAAACAAACGAAATCAGCGAATTAAGTAATAAATATAGTAGAATATTAAGTGTATTGATAAGAGAAGAATAATTGAATAAAAAAAGAGATAAAGTAAAGAATCAAAAATGTTTCTTTACTTTTACTTATTCCATAGCAATTTTGCAGGAAATATAGATTTTAATTTGTCGACATTTATTTGGGGTAAATGACAATTGTAGGGTTCGTTTGGTAAAAAAAGCAATAATTTATTCTTAATATTATTTGATATTCTATAAACTTTATTTTCTTTTGAATTATTAAATACAATCAAGTTAAAAAAGTTAGTTGATATTAATCTTTCTAAATAGGATTTATCTTTATATTGATTTAAACAGATAAAACAACTATAAAAATTTTTGTCTAATTTTAAAAGAATAACACCGAAAAAGTAATTTTGTAATTTTAACTTTTTGAATTTGAATTCAATATGTTTAAATTTTTTATCCGATTTTATTGCAAGACAGAGTCCACCGAAGCTCATCATCTAGTAAAACTAAGGTTTCTGGATTCAAAGTGTCTAAATCTGAAATTCCACAAATACTATTCATAAAACATTCCTTCCTTTTTTGAGTAACGGGAGGATTATATCACAAAATTTAGTATTTTACTAGCAATATAAAAAAATTAATATAAAAAATTATTCATATATAAAAACCTTGAGATGCTTAAAATATAAGGTTTTATTTTTTTCTTTTTCTTATATTTTCAAACAAGTAAAAATATTGTACAATAATAGTGTATTTAAAACAAAGGATAGAGTAAGAAAACAATCTTATTCTATTACTCGATATAGTGAAAATAAACACTAGAATCGAGTTTAAGGCATTTTTACAATGCCAATATAAACTTGCTTATGCAGGTGTAGTTAGAAAGCATATGCTTTAAATTATGGCTTTATTTAGTATGCTTAAAATTTTAATCAAAGGTAGAAAGATGAGTAAAGAATTTTCCCCCAACAAAATAATTCTTTGCTATTTTTTTGCCTTTTTATATTTTATAAGAAAGGAGGATTTGAGTTAGATCCTTGTTTTAGATACGATAATAGGAAAGAAAGGAGAAAATATTGTGGGATTTATCTCAAACAGAAAAAGAAAAGTATTCTACTATAAGAATATAGAAAGACAATTTGCTTCAGAAATAGTAGAAATATTTGAAGAAAAATTAGATGAATTAAATGTAACTTTGCCAGGAATTGCAAAAAATAAAGATGAGCAAAGTGCAAGAATTAAAAGTAAAACAAGAAATGAATTAATTTCTGACATTGAAGATTTTATTTATATGAATAAAAGAGCTTTAAATAAAAAAGTGGCATAGAAGAAAAGAGGGAAAGATATGGAAAAAAATATGATGGAGTATCTGAAAAATAATATGATTGGAAATGTAAGATCAGGTACAAGAGGAGAAAAAGATAATCCTATAAAACTAGCTTATTTTGATGTACATACAGATAAATCAACACCAGCATTAGCAGTAGAAATCTTTAATGATTTATATAAGAAACCAACAAGTTTAAAAATAAAATTATTTAGTAAAGAACCAATGATTGTTGGATTTCAAAGATATGAAGGTAAAAAATTAAAGTGCTTTGGCAATGGAAGAGAAGCAAGAGTATTAGAAGATAAAAAGAGGGAAAGCATCCAATGTGATGGTGATAATTGTCAATATTGTCAGAAAAATCAATGTAAAAAAGTTGGAAGATTATATTTTTATATACAAGGATTAGAAGATGAAGGAGTATGGTGTTTTCCAACAGGAAGTCAGAAAGGAATAAGATATATTTTAAGAAGAATAGAAAGAGCTAATAGGATTGGTGAGGATTTAACGAAAGACTGGTATGAACTATATTTAAGAGCAGAGGATACTGGGCTTGGACGAAATTATATACCAGATATAAGAAAGTTAGAAGATATAAATAACCAAGGCAAAATAGAAGAAGATAAGAACAAACAAACCAATATTAGCAGTAATAAACAGGAAAATAAAAATCAGTCAAAGACAGAAAAAAGAAATACTACAAATAACGAAATTTTAATGTTAGTAAAAAGAGAAAAAGCAAAGTATAAAAATCAAGAAATAGCAAAATTTACATTTGTGAATCCGAGTTCTGAGAAAAAGGAACTTTTTTTATTGCCTGAATGTAAGCAAGACATATTAAAAGTTGGATTGAAAAGTATTATACAACCAATAAAAATTAGTAAGATAGAAAATAATGCTATTTTAAATGATTATAAAATATTAAAAGTTGTAGAAAACAATAACGAGAATAAAAAAGCAGTCTAATCAATGCTAGTGAATAGACTGTATAAGAAAGGATAAAAATATGATGAAAATAATAAAAAATGTATTAATAATATGTGCAATTTTACTTATCCAATCTTTAATTTTTCTTTATAGAATTATATCTAAGTTTTGGGAAAAATACAATAAAAATATAAAAAAATTTGTAAAAAAATTAGATAATGAATTAAGGGTTGAATTACAATGAAAAATAAATTTAGAATTGGAGAAATTGTTACTGTAGATGGAATAAGTGCAATATATGAAAAACACTTTTCTGGATTAGGAATAATAGAAGAAAAAGACTATTATTATAATCAATATTTAGTAACAATGCTGTCTAATGAGAAAGAAGATTGGTTTAGTGAAGAAAGCATAAGAAGTGTAATGGACAGAAGAATAAAAAAGAAAGAAAAGTATAAAGTTGTATTAGCAATAGATAAAAGAGGTATGGAGTATATTTTAAAAAAGGTGAAGGAAATGCCAAATAAATATAATAATATTCTAGAAAAAGTGGATTTCTATAAAGAATATAAAGCATATAGAAAAAAATACATAATTTTGGCTTGGATATCTACATATTGGTCAGAAAACAATTTTGTTGTTAAATGTATTCAAGAATCTTTTAAAGAATTAAGAAAACAAAATATTGCATATAAACAAATAATAGTTGGTGAAACAGATCCAACACAAATAAAAATTAATGAATTTATAGATAATGATATTAATGTTGATGTATTCAATATTTTTCATAAGATTGAATTAAAAAATATAGGAGGAATCTTAGTATGATAGGAGATAAAATAATAAAAATAATGTCAGAAATAAAACCCATTGAAAAAACAGGTGTTGATGAAGAAAAAAACTATAAGTTTGCAAAATCCGAAGATATAATTGCAATGGTTAATCCTTTACTTGTAAAGTATAAGGTTATTATTGTACCTGTAAAAGTCGTAAACTTTTCAGCACAAGGTCATAAAGTTTTTATTACTATGAAATATCAATTTATTGATGTTGAAACTCCAGAAAAAGAAACTATTGAGGTGGAAATACCAGGAAGTGGTTTTGATGAAAAAGGTAGAGCTGTGTATGCAGCACTAACAGGAGCATATAGATATGCAATGCAAGAAGTATTTGCAATACCAATTGTAGATGAAATAAGAAATGACAATAGTAACAATAGTAAAACTGAAGAACAAGAAACAACCATAGAGGATGTAAATAATATACAAGAGGATGGCTTTATAGATTTTGACAATACACAAGATTCTGATAATGTACAAGAAACGAATTCAGTATTTTTTGATAATGTGCAAGAAATGAGCCCAGAAGAAGTAGAAAGATTATTTACAGCTCAAAAAGTTGCATAAAAAATAAGGAGGAAAGTAAGATGGTAATAAAAAATATATTTAATATAAAAAATTATAAAGGATTGCCAGATGGGATAAAAATAAACTTTGAAGATACAACATACATAGTTGGAGATAATGCAAAAAACAAATCGACGATAGGTGGACTTCCAGCTTGGATTCTTACAGGATATAATTTGACAGGAAGCAATAAAGAACAAGTTGCCAATGATAATATTTTTGGTGCAAGAAATACAACTGCAAGTATGACAATAATAGATAATTCAGGAACAGAACATACAATAACGAGATGCAAAGGAAAAGATAATTTTGTTATGCTAGATGAAATAAGGACAACACAAGAAGTATTAACTAGATATTATGGTGAAGTTCATGCTTTTCTGTGCAGTTATTATCCTGGATATTTTAGAAGTATGAAATTAATGGAACAAAAAGAATTATTATTAAGAATATTGCCAGCAATTTCAGCAAAGGAAGCATTTGATTTATTAGCTGATGAAGAAAGAGAAACATTAGAGAAACCAGTTGTAGATATACAAAGTTTTTGCAAGGCTAGAAGGTCTGAAATTAAAGAATTGGAATCTGACTTGGATAAATTATCAGGAAGTAAAAATATACTTATACAAACAGCAATACAAAAAGAAGATAGTCCAAAAATATTTGAAAAACAAGAAAAATTAAATACATTGGAACAGGAATATGAAAATTTAATTCAAGATACAGATAATATACTAAATTTAGAAGATTTAGAAAAAAGTATATCAAAACTTGGTGAAAAAATAAATAATAATATAAATACAGAATTAAAGGATTTACAAACTAGGCAAAAAAAGGAATTAGATAATCTAGAAAATGTTTCTAATACTACATCAAAATGTCCAACTTGTAAGCAAGAGATAAAGAATGAAAATCTTATTAGTGTTTTAAAAATTACATATAAGAAGAATGTTAATACTATTGCTGATAAAATTGATAATTTGAAGAAACAAACGAAGGAATTAATGGAAAAAAGAAAGAAACAAATGGAAGAGTATCAAATCATGAGAACACCAGAAATGCAAGAGAAAACAAAGAAAAGAGATGAGCTGAAAGAACAAATAGAAGGATTAAGAAAAGAGAAAAAGGAAATAGATTTGTTTAATAAAGAAGTAGAAATAAAACATAATGATATAATTCAAGCTAAGAAAAAAATTGAGGAATTCAATCAATTAAGTGAAGAATTAGCTAATAAAATTAATAAGTATAACAAGCAAATTAATATTGCCACAAAGCTAAGATTATTAATGATTGAGAAACAAATGAAAGATGTTAGAAAATATTTGAAAAATGTAACAATAGATCTTTATGAAATCGACAATGATACAGGGGAGATGAATGAAGTTTATGAAATAAAATATAAAGGAAGAAAATATGAGAAGCTTTCAAAGTCTTATAAAATAAGAGCGGATATTGAACTTGCAACATTTATAAATAAAGTAACTAAAATTAATACAATGATGTTTATAGATGATGTAGAATCAATTACGCAAATAGCTACAGATTCTGATGTTCAAACAATACTCGCAATTGTTATAAAATATAATGATTTAGAAATTCTTTATGATTATTCAGATGTATTATTGAGAGAAAGAGATTCGATAAATAAAAAAATAGCAGAAAGTAGTGAGATATTTCAAAATGCTGCATAAGATGTTTAACTATTATAATAATAGTTATTTTTTTTGCAAAAAATGGAGGAAAAAACAATGTTAAAGATAAGAAGATTTTTAGAATATCATCAATGTTGCTCTTGTGGATTTGAATTTTTATCTCAAAATGTAATGAAAATTAATAATAAAGAATATATTTGTCGAAATTGTCGAATGGAAAATTATTATTCAACTAAAAATAGTGCAATACAAGGCAAAAAGACAAGTATAAGCTTTTCATTTGAATTTGAAACAGGAAGTAGAAATCCAGAATTATATGAATTACAAAAATATAATTTTATAGGTTGCTCAGATGGTTCTATCGCTGGATCAGAATGGAAAAGTCCTATTTATTATAATCGTAAAATATTTCATAATGTTTGCAGAAAAATTAATAAATTTGCCAAATTTGTCGATAGAAGCTGTGGAACTCATCTTCATGTTGCAACTGACTACAAACACTTGATGGAAAAGTATAAAAATGAACTATTTCAACCTATTTTGAATGAAATGAAAAGTAATAGAGAACAAACAATAAAATTTTGGGGCAGATATTTTGGATATTATTGTGAAGCAACATTACATGATAGATATAGATATAATGCTTTTAATACTGTATCAAGTGTACAAACACTAGAATTTAGACTTTTGAAATTTAGGAATGCAGAACAATACATAAGAGCATGTGATTTTTGCATAGATACAACAAAATATATAAATGCTTTTATAGGAAGAGAAGGATTTGATAGTGAACAGGCAAAAAAGATAGGAAATATTATTGCACAAAAGTATAAGGAGGTAGTAAAAAATGTGTAGAGTAGCATTAATGAATAAAAAAGGTGAAAAAGAAATTGAAAGAATATATGGATTAACTAGATATTTAAAATTTCTAGAAAAGCAATTTGGAGGACATGGAAATGGTTTTTCATTAATGAAAAATGGGAAAATTATAAAATTAGAAAAAGGAGTTAAGCTAGATGTTAGAGATATTGCAAATGAAATGAAAAATACAGATTATGACTGGGCATTATTTCATACAAGATTGGCTTCAGTTGGAGATAGAAACGATAGAAATTGTCATCCGTTTAGAAGAGGAACTACAGTTTTAGCAATGAATGGAACAGAAAAATCTGTTGAGTTTTTGAGTCATACAATGGATATTACAGATACGGAAGCTATATTAGAAACAATAACTAAATATCATTTAGGTTTAGTAGCTTTAAAGAATTTTCATAGTATATTTATGGGATTTTATAATAAAAAGCCATTTGTTTTTACGGGAAACACCCAAAACATTAAAGTCCTTAATAACAGAAAAAAAAGAGCAATAGTATTTGCATCAAGTTTTCCAAATGAATTCAAAAATACATACGAAACAACAGAAAAATTTTTATGGACTGGAGGAAATTTGCCTAATACATTAGTAAAAAGCAAAAAAATTCATTTTGAACCAAGATTTTTCAGTAATTATTTATATCATGATGATTTATATGGACAATGTTATTTGGAAGCATTAGAAATGGAGGAACTTGAAGATGCAGTATAAATTTAATGTTAAAGATAAAAGGGATTTAAAAAAGCTTGAATTTAGTAAACGATTCATAAAATATCCTGATATGTTTTTGAGTGAAACTTGTTTAGTAAGAGTAAATAAAGATGATTTTTTTAAAGAAGATGAGTTTACAATACAAAGTAAATTAAAAATACTACCAAGAAAGATATGTGTTTATGGAAAGAAAACAAAAACAAGAGAAGAAAACGATTTGTTTTTAAATTATTGGACTAATATATTTTTTAAAACAGTAGAAAACGGTAATTTATGCAAATATGATTTTTCCCAATGTAATTCAAAGTTAGAAATGTGTATTGGACTTCCATATGAATATAGATGTAATGCTTTTTCAGGTAGAGAATGGAATAGAAACAATATAATAAGTTTTTTATCATGTTTATTTGATAATGAATTAGAAGAGGCAGATTTTGAACAACAAGACTTTTTGGAAGAATTAATGGTAGCATAAAATTGAAAGGAGCAAAAGAGATGAAACAAAAATATGAGGCAATTTTTATAATAAGATGTAATGAAGATAGTAAAAAGTTAGAAGAAACTATAGAAAAAATAAATAATGTAGTTATTTCTAACAGTTTTAATATTTATTATAAAGAAAACAAGGGAGAAAAGAAATTAGCTTATGAAGTAAAAGGTGAGAAAGAAGGAGTGTATTATTACATAAAATTTGAAACTTCTGAAAAAGTTAATAATAAACTAGATGAAATAGAAACGAAAATAAACACAATAGAAGATGTATTGAAATATATAATTATTAAGTTAAATGAAGAATAAAAGAAAGAATAAAAATGAAAGGAAGAATGAAAAATGAATAAAGTAATATTGATGGGAAGATTAACAAAAGATCCAGAGGTTAGATATACACAAAGTAGTAATACTTTAGTAGCAAGTTTTAATTTAGCTGTAAATAGAAGATTTGTAAAACAAGGAGAAGAGAGACAAGCTGATTTTATAAGTGTAGTTGCCTGGAGTAAAATAGGAGAATTTTGTAGTAAATATTTTCAAAAAGGACAACAAGTAGGAATTATAGGAAGAATCCAAACAAGATCATGGGATGATGAACAAGGAAAAAAACACTATGCAACTGAAGTTATTGCTGAAGAGGCTTATTTTGCAGATAGTAAAAAAGAAAATACTGGAGCAAATAATCCTTTTGATGCGTTTGATTCAACAGGAGCAAATGATTTTGAAATTCAACAAGACGATTTGCCTTTTTAAAACATAAATAAGTGAAATGGGAAAGTAATAAAATACTTTCTCATTTTGCGTAAATGGAGGAAATAAAGTGATAAAAAATTATAAATTAAAAAATGAAAAATATTTAAAAGTACAAGACACAGATGGTGGTTATGACTATACACTATATAATAAAAATAAAGAACTAATTGATGGAGGATTATTAGAAGAACCAAATTTGAGTGATGAAGAGGCATTAAAAGTAGTATTAGAATTCTTTGATATTCCTACAGATATAGAATGTGAAGAATTGGACGAGGACATTGATGATGATAGTGATGAATGATAGGAGGAACTATGCAAAGTGTATTAAGCTATAAAGAACGAGGCTATTATGGAAATTCGTTATATAGAGGTAATTGTTCTGGATTTGTTATTAAAGATTTAATAGAACATTTTTATCCAAAATCAAAACCTAAAAAATTCGTTGAAATTTTTTCAGGTGGAGGAACAGGAAAAGATGTCGCAAAAGAACTCAATATTAATAATAGCTTACATCTAGATTTAAACAATGGTTGGGATGCTTTGATTGATGAAATTCCAACGGGTTCTGATTTTATATTTTCACATCCACCATATTGGGATATTGTAAAGTACGAAAAACAAAGAGGAAAATACAATATAAATGATTTGTCTAATAACATGAGTTATGAAGAATTTATAAAAAAATTAGATATAGTAAATGAAAAAATATATCATTCTTTAATAAATGGTGGCAGACATATTACATTAATTGGTGATGTAAGAAAAAACGGAAAATATTATAGTATTTTAAAAGATATGAAATGGTTTGGAGAACTAGAAAGTCACA
>OBKR01002805.1_pt1 | contig 12075 bp, 5 predicted proteins | sample 1518991 | NCBI WGS metagenome assembly OBKR01 (sample SAMEA2452117, study PRJEB22498) | human gut metagenome | biome: human feces; feature: human gut; material: feces | place: Australia | collected 2012
CCCCTCAGGCCGCTTCGCGTCCAGCTCCCCTCCAGGGGAGCCACCACAAGCATAAGGTAAGATACTGGCTCCCCTTAGAGGGGAGCTCCGGCGAAAGCCGGTGAGGGGTGGTTCCTCGCGCAGAGCCTGATAAATGAGATTTGTGACTGGGCTCATCCGGCGGCCAATGGGCTGGCCGCCCTACCGTACAGTTACCAACAAAAGGCCTGTAATTTATACGCTCCTCCGGGGCGTCGGGGACGCCGCCCCCTACGGCATAGCAAGGTATATTGCAATTTTTAAATTGTGTATTGTTCCCAGTATTTCGGCAGGGTGGGGTCCCCCGCCCTACTGGCCTGGCAAATATTTCACCGAACCTATGCCCACAAATACAAAAATGCCGCAGCAGACTGTTACATCTGCTGCGGCATTTCTATTTAGGGGTTAATGGGCTGGGTTACAGCTCATTGTTCCGGCTGTGGGATTACTGCCGAATGCCGGTGTTCTTATCGAAATGATAAGTGCGGCCATCGATGACTGCATCGCCCTTAGCCATGGTGCCATAGATCGGGTCGAAATAGTAACGCTTGTCAGCGCTCCAGCCCTTGATCATGTGGCCCTGTGCATCGTAACGGACCCACTTGCCGGTACCATCGGCGCGGTCAGCCCACTGGCCAGCTTCGGATTCCTGATAGACATCCTTGCTGGTGGCTTTCTTGCCCTGGTCAACGGCATCCAGCCAGTACCAAGCGTCGGAAGCCGGGTCATAGATTTCCTTGCCGCGGCCTTCCAGACCCTGGCGAACGCCCTTTTCGTACCAGAAGTCAGCGCCTTTGATGGTCAGCCACTGGCCGTCCAGAGCGATACCGGTGTACTCGTCAAATGCGCAAGGTACACCGTCAATATCGCCTGCGCCCTTAGCCATAGCGCCGGTGATCAGGTCAAAGTAGTAGGTGCCCTTATCGGTCGTCTGCCAGCCCTTGACCATGTGGCCGTTCTCATCGTAACGGACCCACTTGCCGGTGCCATCGGGCTTATCAGCCCACTGGCCGGCGGCGGATTCCTGATAAACGTCCTTGCTGACGGTCATTGCGCCGCCCTGGACAGCATCCAGCCAGTACCAGGCGTCGGAATCGGGATCATAGATCTCTTTGCCGCGGCCGGTGGTACCCTGCTTCACACCCTTTTCGTACCAGTACTTCTTGCCGTTTTCTTCAACCCAGCCGTTCTTCTCGCCGTACTTGGCGGTGTAGTCCTTGCCGTTGAAGTTGACAGCAGCGGTGGTAACGCCGCTGGTCTGCTTTACCGTTGCATCCACGAACTGAGCGCTTGCGCAGTTCTTATCGGTGCAGGTAAAGACAGCCATTGCGGTAATGGTGGTCTTTTCAGCAGCGCCATGAGCGGTGCGCGTTTCGGGTTCAGTAGACGGTACCTCAGTCGGCTCCGGCACAGCAGTCGGCTCCGGCACAGCAGTCGGTTCCGGCACAGCAGTCGGCTCTGCCGGCTTTGCGGTCGGAGTTGCGGTCGGAGTTGCGGTCGGAGTTGCGGTCGGAGTTGCAGTCGGAGTTGCGGTCGGAGTTGCAGTCGGAGTTGCAGTCGGAGTTGCAGTCGGAGTTGCAGTCGGAGTTGCGGTCGGAGTTGCAGTCGGAGTTGCAGTCAGTGCTTCAAACACAGCGCTAACGGTAACATCAGCAGCAGGCATCTTGAAGGTAGCCTTGCCATCGGTCAGGGTCAGCTTTTCGGTCTTGGTATCTTCGCCGCTCTTATAGCTGTAGGTCAGGCTGTCAGCCTTGAGCTGGTAGTTATCAGCTGCCTTAACGGTAACGGTAACGTCGGTGCCCTCAACAGCTGCGGTCGGGTCTACGGTAACAGTGCCGTTATCAGCAGGAGCTGCGGTAACCTTGTATTCCTTAACAAACTCTGCGCTGACGTTGACAGGGTAAGCAGGCATTGCAAAGGTGTAGGTGTTGGCTTTTTCGGTATCAGCCTTCACTTCAACGGGCTTCTCGGTGTTGTCAGCGTCTTTGTAGGTAACCTTCACGCTGCCAGCCTTCAGGGCATAGCCGGTCGCGGGCTTAGCAGTCAGGGTTACGGTTTCCTTCTCAGCTGCTTCTTTAGCGGAAGCAGTGATCTCACCATTGGTCAGGGGAGCAACATTGACCGCATAGGTCTTGGCGTTTTTGGTAACACTGATGGTCACATCGCCGTCCGGCATGGTGAAGGTGTAAACCGTCTTCGCCTTTTCGGTGGTAGCCTGGGCTGCGGCTTCGTCCTGCGCTGCTTCCTGAACTTCAGTCAGAGCAACATCGGTATCGCCGTTCTTTGCGGTAACGGTAACGATATCGGTGCCAGTCTTTTCTACGGTCAGGGTAACGGTATCGTCCTTGATGTAGGTGTTGCTGGTGGTGCCCAGGGTCAGGGTAACACCTTCAACTGCATTGGGCAGGGTTACAGTGTGAGGTACGCTTTCGGTTGCGGTATGGCAATCAGAGCACAGGTACACATTGTTGCCAACGGACTTGGTTTCCAGCTCGTCCAGAGCCCAGGTATGGCCCTTGGGCAGTGCGCCGTCAGCGTACTTCTTTTCACCCTTGGTCAGGCCGTACTTGGTGGTGCGGGCCTGGGTGTAAGCGGGGGTATCGCACCATGCTTCAACGGAAACATCGCTGGTTGCGCCGCTGCTCAGGTCGCTGACCATGTCGGACATCGGCATGGTTTCAACCAGGTTAGCGCACCACATGAACTCTTCGTTCTTGTTCTTCTCGTCAGAGCTGCCCATGTTCTGGTTGTAACTCGGGTTGTAGTTCCAGGACTCGGTCTTGTAGCTCTTGCGGTTTGCATAAGAAGTGCCGGAGGCATCGGTCTTGACTTCTGCCTTGCCGTCCACCAGTTCCTTATAGGTGTTGGACAGGTTGGTGCCGACAGAAACGACCAGCTGATCCTTGGTGGTGTTGATGCCGGTGATCACAGTCTGGCCCTGCTGGGTGGTGGTAGCAAAGCTGTAGCTGTCACGCAGGGTCAGGCCCGCCAGAGGATGGTTCTTGAAGGTGCCCAGATACTTCACACTGCTGGTATCCTTGGCGCTATCCATGATAACCATGCTCATGCCGGGAAAGTGGGTATCGGGAACCATGTTGCCGTCCTTATCCTTGGTCAGCTTAATGCCGCCATAGACGGTGTTGTATTCCTTCACTTCTTCCACTGCGCCGGTGGTCGGGTCCATACGGTAGATGGCGTTGTTGACGTTGAAGTACAGCTTGCCATCATACAGTGCGGTAGAGTGTACCAGTGCGGGGTAGATCCGCTTTGCAGCAGCGTCTGCCAGGCACTCGGTGTTCAGGTTGTTTTCAACCTTGGTATGCTTATCTTTTGCACTGGTATCGATCTTATAGATGGTGCCAGCTTCGGCCAGAACCTTGGCATTGCTGTCGTCATCATTGAAGTTGCTGCTGGTTTCCTTCAGATCGTTGTAGTACATCAGGATGATATCAAACGGGTCATCCGTCTTGGTAAAGCTGCTCATGCTGAAGCCGCCGGGTCTGCTGCTGGAATCCTCTTTGCGGATATAGTAGTTCGCATTACGCGGACGTGCTTCCAGAGTATCGGGGCCCTGGTTCTGCATCTTCTTCATGAACTGCTGCATCTGGGAGTTGTTACCAGAGCTGCCGGAACCAGAGTTGCCGTTGTTGCCGTTCTCGGACTGCTGGCGGCGCATGTTGTTGTACAGGTTCTGGTTGGTCGTGGTATCAACGTAATAGAAGTAATTATTGTCGAAGTAGATGGGGCTGCAGATAGAGGTGAACCAAGTATCCTCGTAGCAGGTATCGGTGTAACGGGTCTCGTTCTTGTTCTCCGCCTTGGTGTAAGAGTAATGCGGCTTGCCGTTGTTCAACACAACATTGCCGTCATCATCCACATCGGGATTCTTGTTCTTGGTGTAGGTGTAGCCATCGTACAGCGAGTCAATGTAATCATAGTACTTGCTGTAACGGCCTTCCAGACCGGAGGGAGAAACCAGGAAGTTGACATGGCGCATGTCGCCTGCGTTCTCAACGCGGGTCTGGGCCATGCACTCGGTGTTCACGTCGTCATAGCAGACGTCAACATAGTACCAGTTCTTGTTGGCTTCACCGGTGGTCATCGTAGCAGAATTGCTGTCGCCCTGCAGCTTGTTGACCTTGACTGCGTTGAAGTAGTGGACGTTGTTGAACATGCCGCCGCCGAACGCATTACCGGCAACACTGGTATCAGAAGTATCGCAGTAATACAGGATCTGGGCAAAGTCAACAACAGCATCGTTGCCTACTTCATCGGGGGTCTTCCAAACTTCTTTGCCGTCAACGGTCTTTTTATAGATTTCCTTGTTGTCAGGCAAATTCTGGACCATGTAGTTAAATGCAGCTGCATAGCCCAGGCAGATGCAGCCATACTCAACGCCCTTAGCGCCGATCTCGCCGCCCAGCAGGGCGCCGAAAGCAGTCGTCTGGATGGGGTCGTTGTTGCCGCCGCCGGTGATATCGCCCATGGAGCCCATATCGAATTCTGCAACCTGGGAGATCCAGTCGTGCAGGATCAGCAGCTTGGTGACATAGTCAGCGTCACCCAGCTTGGCAACCTGTGCCAAGCCTGCATCACGGATGGCTTTCAGAGCTTCGCCATAGTTCATGACGTAAGACATGAACGCCTGCGGCAGCATGTTCAGCATGAATGCCATGGTGGTCGGCGGGACATCATCGTTCGGATCAATGCTGCACAATATCTTGATTGCGCCCATGGTGCCGGTGATGCTGCCATCCTCGCCCTGCTTCTGAACGCCCTTGGAGGTCCAGAACGGGGCAACCACGCCGAAGTACTCTGCTTCGTCCTGGTTGAACTGCGACAGCTGGAAGTAGTAGTAGTTCATCTGCGCAGTCGAGACATCGTAAGTATTGGTGACCTGGTTGCCCTGGTCGTCCACATACACGGCAGTCTTCTGGCTGTCGTACAGCAGCAGGCTGTTCTTGCCCTTGTTGTCGCCGCTCTGATAGGTGAAGTTCACCTTGCTTGCGTCAACCGGGTTGTTCTGCATATCGTACCAGTTGCCGTCCTTCATTGCGGACACCAGGGTAACGCCGGTGCCGCCGGAGGTGGTATCCAGGGTCGGGGTGCCGCCCACGTTGATGTAGACGGAATTGTCATTCTGGTCTACCACAACGCTGACCGGCATGGTCATTACTGGCTGGTTTTTGATTTCTTCGCCGCAGACAGCGCACTTGAAGGTGACGCTGGTGCATTCCCAGTCAATGGTAACGGGAGCGCCGGCAGAAATTTTGCCGGTTTCGCTGTCATAGAACAGCTGGGCGTTGCTGTAGTCATCGGCCAGCTTGCCCTCGACCTTCTTCATTTCCCAGTTGAAGGTAGCAACAAAGTTGCCATCTGCATCCTTGGGCACGGCATGGTTCTGGCAGGGCAGGGCGGCAATGTCGTCGGTGCGGGTGGTGGGTTCCTTGTATTCCTTCTTAACCGGGCTCTTGTCAGCGGGCACGCTGGCAGAGTAAACGGTCTTGCCGGCAGCGCCGGGCTTTGCCTCGGTGGTATCCTTGGTTACGGTGCCTTCTACCTTCTGGTAGGCATCGTCCTTTTCACAGGTATACACAGCGGTGTAAGCCCAGCCGTCATCGGTCTTGGTCCAGTAACCATCGGGGGTTTCCTTCCAGGTATGGGTGTGGCCATCCTCCGGGTTGGTGTCATTCCAGTACCATTTCGGCTCGCCATAGGTATGGCCGTCTGCAGCGGCGCTGGCAGCAAAGGTATCGGAGTTTTCAGCAACGTAAGCCTGTGCGTAGCTGTCAGCCTGCTGCGCAATCACTTCATCATCGCTGTTGGTCATGGACTCCATCGCAGAGGTCATGCCGGAGCTGCCGGTAAAGGTAACGGCGGTCACAACGCCTGCGGCGTTCGTCTCATAGCCCAGGTCGGTAACGGCGCTGGACAGATGATACGTTTTGATGGTGGCAGCCATCACCGATGCCATCTCGTCCTTGTTCAGGCCATAGGCTTCGGTGTTGATCTTGCCGGCTGCGGCGTTGGCGTACATGGCATCGGCCAGTGCATTTTCCAACGCTGCAAGGCTCATGCCCGCCTTGCTCTGTGCAGTCGCTTCCAGCTTGGCATCGTCCTGCTCCAGTTCATGCACTTCGCCCTGGGCAGCCAGCGTTTGGGCTGTCTGCTTGATCAGGTCTGCGGTGCTGGTGAACTTGGGCAGGGACTGCACAGCGCTGGCCGCGCTTGCTGCGCTAGCTGCAACAGACTGCGCTACCGAAGAATCAATCTTGGTAGTTTCGGCTGCTGCGGGAAGCGCCACGCTCTGGGCAACCATGGCTGCTGCCAGCACGGATGCACCAAAACGCTGAAGGTTTTTCTTCATAGTTTTATCCTCCCTTAAGTGTTACTACTTTCCCCTTTTGTGTGAAAAGTGGTACGGCAGATGTGCGGCACTTTGCAGGTGTTGATTGCAAAACGCCTGGTTGTGCTCCCTCGGTCTGGCGATCCCCTGCCGGGCTGCGGCCTGCTTTTGGGGCTTTTGGCCCCGGCACAGCGGCTGACAAAACGTTGTACCGACTGCATGCCTTGATCCTGCAAATGATAACCATTCCGACACATCTAGGTATATACATTATATCACAGTTGCCAGAATTTGCATAGTTCATTAGCGCGGTTTCTATCTAAATTTTTGTCCTTGAATCAACTGAAACCTGTTTTTCGCACATTATTTGCGCTGCGGTGCGGTGACTCTTTGGCGGTATCTATTAACATTTTTGAATGGTTTATTCCTGATTTTATCAAATGATTAAACATTTACCCCGATAATGTTCTTTGCAATCTCTTAATACAATTACCCGGTATTGTGATCGCGCATTTTTTGCCATTTCGGTTTGGCTTGTTGTTGAGAGATTTGGCAGAGATTGGAGGAAACTTGAAGGGAAAATTGGAGGTTGAGAATTGCCCATTATAAATTGTACTGTAGAGAGCGTTCCTGACCGTTCCGAAAACTTAGGGATAGATCAACCCTTGCCCCTTAACCGCGACCTGAAATACACCTTCCCAAGGTAGGGTGGTGTGAGTGCCCCCTCCTGCTCCACTTTTTCAAAGTTCCGAATGGTGTCCTCTCCCCTATCTACAATTCCTGATGTTTTCATGATGCCTTCCTTGGTCTTCCACACCCGGCCTTTGCCCCCTCCCCGCCCCATAAGTCGTACACAACAAAAAGGCCCCTGCCTTAACAGCAGGAGCCTTGAAAGCTATATCACAAGCCGAAAATTACTTCTCGATCTTGGAAACAACGCCGGAACCAACAGTGTGGCCGCCTTCGCGGATAGCGAAACGCATGCCTTCTTCCATGGCAACCGGGGTGATCAGCTCAACGTGCATATCAACGTTGTCGCCGGGCATGCACATCTCAGTGCCTTCGGGCAGGGTGATGATGCCGGTAACGTCGGTGGTACGGAAGTAGAACTGAGGACGATAGTTGTTGAAGAACGGGGTATGACGGCCGCCTTCTTCCTTCTTCAGGACGTAAACATGGCCATCGAAAGTGGTGTGGGGATGAACAGAGCCGGGAACAGCCAGAACCTGGCCACGCTCGATCTGGTCACGGTCAATACCACGCAGCAGAGCGCCGATGTTGTCGCCAGCCTGAGCGAACTCGAGGCTCTTGCGGAACATTTCCAGACCAGTGATGGTGGTGGTCAGCTTCTCTTCCTTCAGACCAACGATTTCCATCTGATCGCCGACATGAGCAGTACCACGCTCAACACGACCGGTAGCAACGGTGCCACGGCCGGAGATGGTCATAACGTCCTCAACGGGCATCAGGAACGGCTTATCAGCAGCACGGTCCGGGGTCGGGATGTAGCTGTCAACAGCGTCCATCAGCTCCCAAATGCACTTGTATTCCGGAGCATCGGGATCCTTGGAAGTGCTCTCCAGAGCCTTCAGAGCGGAACCACGGATAATCGGGGTGTTGTCGCCGTCGAAATCCTGGCTGTCCAGCAGTTCGCGAACTTCCATTTCGACCAGGTCGAGCAGCTCTTCGTCATCAACCATATCGCACTTGTTCAGGAACACAACGATCTTGGGCACGCCAACCTGACGAGCCAGCAGGATGTGCTCACGGGTCTGCGGCATCGGGCCATCGGTTGCAGCAACAACCAGGATAGCGCCGTCCATCTGAGCAGCACCGGTGATCATGTTCTTGATGTAGTCAGCATGGCCCGGGCAGTCAACGTGGGCATAGTGACGCTTCGCGGTGTGGTACTCAACGTGAGCGGTGTTGATCGTGATACCACGAGCCTTCTCTTCAGGAGCCTTATCGATGCTGGAGTAATCCATGAAATCGGCGTCGCCCTTCAGAGCCAGAACCTTGGTGATAGCGGCAGTCAGAGTGGTCTTGCCGTGGTCAACGTGACCGATGGTACCGATGTTGACATGCTCCAAAGAGCGGTCAAATTTTTCCTTTTCAGCCATTGGAAGTATCCTCCTTTAATTCAAACAGATAAAATAGCCTGTTGTAAGGCTATCATACTAGATTTTTCAAGAAAAATCAAGTATTTTGCGCGAATTTGTGCAGAATCAGCCCTTATTGCGCTCGGTCATGATCTTATCTGCAACACTCTTGGGAACCTGCTGGTAATCAGCCGGCTCCATGGAGTACTGGCCACGGCCCTGGGTCTTGGAACGCAGGTCAGTAGCGTAACCGAACATCTCGGACAGAGGAACCATAGCGGTGACACGGGCAGTGCCATCGGTGGATTCCTGGTTCTGGATCGCGCCGCGGCGGCTGTTCAAGTCGCCAATGACGTTGCCCATATACTCGTCAGGAACAACAACGTCAACCTTCATGATGGGCTCCATAATGACGGGGTCAGCCTTCTTCATAGCATCCTTGAATGCCATGGAGCCGGCGATGGAGAACGCCATTTCAGAGGAGTCAACTTCATGATAGGAGCCGTCCCACAGAGTGACCTTGACATCCACGACGGGATAGCCAGCCAGAATGCCGGACTTCATCGCGCCCTGGATACCGTTGTCAACAGCGGGGATGTATTCCTTCGGGATAGCGCCGCCAACAATACCGTTGACAAACTCATAACCCTTACCCGGGTTGGGCTCAATCTTGATCTTAACGTGACCATACTGGCCCTTACCACCGGACTGACGTGCGTACTTGGTTTCCTGGTTAGCATCCTTGCGGATGGTTTCACGGTAGGCAACCTGAGGTGCGCCAACGTTAGCTTCGACCTTAAACTCGCGGAGCAGACGGTCCACGATGATTTCCAGGTGGAGCTCGCCCATGCCGGCGATGATGGTCTGACCGGTTTCTTCATCGGTCCAAGTACGGAAAGTCGGGTCCTCTTCAGCCAGCTTAGACAGGGCAATACCCATCTTCTCGCTGCCAGCCTTGGTCTTGGGCTCGATGGCAACGCGGATAACCGGCTCGGGGAAGTTCATGGACTCGAGGATGATGGGATGCTTCTCATCGCACAGGGTATCACCAGTGGTGGTGTTCTTCAGACCAACAGCAGCGGCGATATCGCCAGCGTAGCAGATGTCGATATCCTTACGGTTGTTTGCATGCATCTGCAGGATACGGCCGATACGCTCGTCCTGATCCTTAACAGAGTTGTAAACAGTGGTGCCAGCCTCAACGGTACCAGAGTACACGCGGAAGAAGCACAGCTTACCGACATACGGGTCAGTCATAATCTTGAATGCCAGTGCAGAGAACGGCTGATCATCGGAAGAAGTGCGATCTTCTTCCTCGCCAGTCTCCGGGTTGGTGCCCTTGATGGCCGCAACGTCGGTCGGAGCAGGCATATAATCAACGATTGCATCCAACAGTTTCTGAACGCCACGGTTCTTGTAAGAAGAGCCGCAGACAACAGGAACGATCTCGTTGGAAATAGTAGCCTTACGCAGAGCAGCCTTGATTTCTCCCTTGGTCAGCTCTTCGCCTTCCAGGTACTTCATCATCAGCTCTTCGTCGGTCTCAGCAACAGCTTCGATCAGCTTGTCATGATATTCCTGAGCCTGTTCTTTCAGGTCTTCAGGAATTTCCTCAACGCGCACATCATTGCCCATATCATCATAGTAGATATCGGCTTTCATGTCGATCAGATCGATGATGCCGCGGAAAGTGTCTTCCTGGCCGACAGGCAGCTGGATAGGCACACCGTTGGCATGCAGACGATCATGCATCATCTGTACGCAGCGGAAGAAGTCAGCACCCATGGTATCCATCTTGTTGACGTAAACCATGCGGGGAACCTTGTACTCGTCAGCCTGGCGCCAAACGGTTTCAGACTGAGGCTCAACGCCACCCTTTGCGGCCAGAACGGTAACAGAACCGTCCAGAACACGCAGAGAACGCTGAACTTCAACAGTAAAGTCAACGTGGCCCGGGGTGTCGATGATGTTGATACGATGACGGTTCTTTTTGAACAGAGCCGGATCGTGCTGGGTCTCGGTGTGGCTCCAGTAGCAGGTGGTTGCAGCGGAAGTGATGGTAATACCACGTTCCTGTTCCTGCTCCATCCAGTCCATCGTAGCAGCGCCGTCATGAACTTCGCCGATCTTATGGTTAATACCGGTGTAGTACAGAATGCGCTCGGTGGTGGTGGTCTTGCCTGCGTCGATGTGGGCCATGATACCGATATTTCGGGTCATTTGCAGGGATACGTCTCTCGGCGTTGCCATGGCTTAAACCTCCTCAGTAAGCAGATCAATAACGGTAATGCGCGAAAGCCTTGTTGGCTTCTGCCATCTTGTGGGTATCTTCGCGCTTCTTGACGGCGCCGCCAACGTTGTTGGTAGCGTCAATGATCTCGGCGGCCAGGCGAGCGGACATGGTCTTTTCACCACGGCTGCGGCTGTACAGAGTCAGCCAGCGCAGGCCGAGGGTCTCGCGGCGGGCGGGGCTGACCTCCAGGGGAACCTGGTAGGTGGAGCCGCCGACACGGCGGGCCTTAACTTCGAGGCTGGGCATGATGTTTTCCATGGCCTTCTCGAACATTTCGAGAGGATCGTTGCCGGTCTTCTCTTTGACAGTCTCAAAAGCTTCGTAAACGATCTTCTGAGCGACGCCCTTCTTGCCATCCAGCATGATGCTGTTGACCAGACGGGTGACGAGCTTGGAATTGTAAATAGGATCAGCCAGAACTTCGCGCTTTGCGATTTTACCTCTTCTGGGCATCTTTCTTCCCTCCTTCACATTAATGATATCATCGGTACTCGAAAGTTAAAGAAAACTCCCGTTATGCCACAAAAGGGTCAGCTGACCATTTTATGGCGAAAAGATGTTTCCTTACTTCTTGGCACCGGCCTTGGGACGCTTTGCGCCGTATTTGCTGCGAGCCTGGTTACGGTTTGCAACACCCTGAGTATCCAGAGTACCACGGATGATGTGGTAACGGACACCGGGCAGGTCCTTAACACGACCGCCACGGATCAGGACAACGCTGTGCTCCTGCAGGTTATGGCCGATACCAGGAATGTAGGAGGTGACCTCGATACCATTCGTCAGGCGGACACGGGCAACTTTACGCAGAGCAGAGTTGGGCTTTTTGGGGGTCATGGTACGAACAGCGGTGCAAACACCACGCTTCTGGGGGCTGTTCATGGTGGTGTACTGCTTCTTCTGGGAGTTGTAGCTCTTCTGAAGGGCAGGAGCAGTGCTCTTGGTTACCAGGACCTCACGGCCTTTGCGTACGAGCTGGTTAAAAGTAGGCATTTCTTTTCTCCTTTCTTGATTATTCTGCGCAGTTTTTTGCGGGGGTTGTGCTTCCATTTTGGCCGCACTTGACCCCTTAACTCACGCATTTATTATAATAGCGGATAAACCACGCTCTGTCAAGAGTATTCACAAAAAATATTTCAAATAATCGTGCAAGATGCTGATTTTCTGCACTGGGGGTTCTAAGGCAATACCGCACAATTCCCGCCTAACGGCTCAAGCACCGCTCCGGCGGCTGCGGCACGGCATCTGCGTTGCCAAAATGCTCGATAAGACATCCAGTATTATCTGCGCTTTTGGCTTAGCATCTGCCGCACCTCGCTCGC
>OBKR01002815.1_pt1 | contig 12033 bp, 9 predicted proteins | sample 1518991 | NCBI WGS metagenome assembly OBKR01 (sample SAMEA2452117, study PRJEB22498) | human gut metagenome | biome: human feces; feature: human gut; material: feces | place: Australia | collected 2012
CATCCGTAAAAATTTCCAATTTTCCGGTAATTCTCCGGTGTTTCATTCCACAACAGCAATGGCAGTCTGTAATCCTCTATCTCCCTGATTGTCTCATATATCTCAATCTCTGTCAGTCCAGCAGCTACTCCCTCCGTTTCTTCTAGTATGAGTTCCACTCTTTCCGTCGGTTTCATTTCCGGTACTTTTATGACAGTACAGCTGCCGTCATGATTCAACTCCCCTGTATGTATTACACACCCATTTCCAAAGGTTATTTTTATTCTATGAATTATGCAGTCCTCATCTGGATTTTCAAATAAATGAATCTCTCTGATTCTTGCCTTTTTTTCTAATGTTACTACAATCTTCTTTTCAGCATCAGTTTTCTCAGGTATCCAAATGCCTGCATCATAAACCCACATTCCATGGATAATATCGGAACAGTCAACACACTTGAAATCATTCAGATAAGCCGCATTACCAGAGCTTGTTTCAATCTTTGCACGATAACTGAGACTCTCCGTTGGTCTTCTCCAATACACCATATCCAGATTGATGAACTGTATTGCCTTCAAATCTACACTTTGGGAACGGTACTTTCTTGCAGCCTTATATAAAATATTTCTTTTAAGTAAAGCTGTTTTACATTGATCCGGTACAGAAAACCGAATTCTCTCTTCCCACTTATCCAATGGATGGATATGATCCGTTCCATCTGTCTCATTCACAAGTTCCGTCACATTATTTTCACTGTAATAATCTGGATGTCCTTCCCATTTTCCATTATAAGCCTGTGCTTTTAACACAAGCGGATGATAAGATGTATCTTCTCTTAGCAGTTCTCCCAGAACTTCATCCACCATGAGCGACAATGCCAGATGATCCATATGATTATCCCAATCTGTTGTCACTAGAATAGACGGATAGAATTTCTGAATGACTGCCTTTATATCATTTTTATAATTTGCACGAGTATATGCATGGTGTACACCATATTCAGTCATTGCGAATTCTGGATGTTTATCTGTTCCGTAGGTACGGATGTTTCCATTATAAGAAGCAACGATTTCTTCCGGTACACTATTATACAAGTGTCTGGTCTGTGTTTGATCCCCATATCCTAAAAAGATAATATTTTCCGGCGCAACACCAAGTTCCCCCAATGCCTCCTCAGCCTCGCGGATTCTTATAATCCCTTCATGTCTGTAATAATCTCCGTTCGTGACAAACACAACTTTTATATTCATTTTCTGCTGTACCGCTCCATAAATCATTGCTCCCGCAATAGCAAGCTCATCATCCTCATGCGGCACAATTACCAGTAAATCTGTTTCTGTCATATCATCTCTCCACAGAATCTGTCTTTCTTTTACTTTCCATAAACACGTATCGCTGCATCATAACTTCTCTTTGCATAGTTCCGTTTCAGATCGTTTTTATTTGGAATAATTTTTCTGAATGTCTGTCTTAAAATCTTTTTATATTTATTCTCCTGTTTTGGTGTTTCTTTCTGTTTTATTTTCATATGATCTGCACCCATTTCCTTCATAATCATCTGCCACCCGGTCACATGCACGGTAAAAAGTTCCGGTCTTGCCTTATACGCCATAAGTACCAGTTGCTGGTCATCATCCACACAATCCAACATTAACAGTGCTTCCATTGCATTTCTTACCAATTTCCAGAAGGTCGGTACTAATTCCCTGGATAACCCATACATACATCCCATCACACAGTCATTTTGAAACTGAAGCGTCTCCATGCCAATCCTTGCATCCGGGTCATACAGACATGAAATATGGATTTTTCCATTAAAATCATAATTCCACAGAAAATCATAGTCCTTCTCATCACTGTAAGTAATTCCACCATGATCAAATCCAAAATCCATCCAGACCACATCTTCTGTCAGAAGTCCCTTTTCATAGGCATCATTCATAAAATAGTATTTCATCATCCACAGGTAATCATATTTTGGATTATTCGATGATGCTTCCGGCAGATATCGAAAATCCAGAAAGTCCTGATTTCTGGATGCTTTCTCCATTCTTGCAAGCAAATCCCCTTCTAATTCAAAGAGATTGTCCGTTGCCACGATAACTGTCTTATCTAATAAACCATACTCTGCACGAATTGCCTTGATTGTCTCTGCACTCTTTGAATCCGTATACACAATTAATTTATTCTGTATTCTTGCCCAACGTCTGAACTCATCAAAATACTTTGACGCTGTCCTTCTCAACTCTTCATTCTTATCCTGCCCTCTGCCAATATCAAAGAAGTCTGTTACCAGTGTTATTTCGCCCATTTCTGTTCCTTCCAAATTTAATTTATTCCTTAAGCCCCTATAACAATCATACCAAGAATTGGTATCTGATGCTCCCTGCATCGGATCACTTCCTGATACATATTATTGTATCTGGACTTTCTCATTTCTTCAATAAATACAACCTGTCCTATCTTCGCCAGTTCTTCAAGTGCCTCTGCATAATAACAGATTTCTCTGCCTGAAACTACCGTCAACCCTCTCTTTTCACACTCTGCCTTAATTTTTTTCAGTATTTCTGTCGAAGTTCCGGACAAATCACTTCCTGTAAGGTATACTTTCTGATTTTCTTTACAAGCAATTTTCATATTGGCACAGATTAATTCAACTTCCTGCTCCAGAGACATTTTACCGGATTTTCCATATCTCGCTCCAACGTACCACTTGTCAATTTTACCGCGTTTTCCATCTACACTGCTTCGGATTGTTCCAAGCACATCATTATGATAGAGTTCCTTAATTTCCGCTTCAGAACGCAAATTTCCGGAAAGCAGATATTTTAACAATATAAAAATAATTGCCAGTGCTATTCCAATTATTCCACCAATTATAAACTTTGATACACTAATGTGTACACTAATCTGCTCCGGCACATCTGATCCATTTGTTTCTTCTTCATTGCCTGTCTGTTCTGCACTATCCTCATTTTGCTCTGGCTGATTCTCTGTAAGTTCCACATAAAGCTCCAACTGATTACCATTCATCTTACTTTTAATTGTATCCAAGTGTTCGCCAAGATTCTTGATTGCCAATGCCGTATCATCCTGCAGCTGTGCAAGTTCCTGATCTACAATAATATTTGAACTTTCATTCACAAGTTCTAATTCATGTGCAGTAAAGTTTTCATCCATCCTCTGTGCATATGCACTAAGTCCCTTCTTCACATTCTCTGCAAGTTCTTTACAATCCGCTTCCCTGCTTCCACGAATACGTACTGTAAAGCCAGTCTCATAAGTTTCCTTCGCATATATTGTTTCATCTTTCCGGCTGTCACAGTCAATCATTTCCGATGCCAGTTCACCATACATAAGATAATCCTGATAAATTGCTGCAAGTTCTGCAGCATTTCCTTCATCACTCTGCACACGATACTGTAACAAAATTAAATTCTCTGCATACGGATTAACAGCCATTAATGGGGAGTTATCTGCATAATCGCTTTTCTCATCCAGCTGCTTTTTAATTGCGACTGCACCATAGACTTGATCCAAATCCTGTGCCCCAAGAGCTTCTTTCATTTCATGCACTGTTTTGGAGTATTCTTCTACAACTTCATCCGCTGTTGTATCTGCATTCCTGCTGTCTTTTATATACTGATAACCGCATAATAAAACGGCTCCTATTATCAGACAGATTGCAATAACTCTCCAATTTCTTGCAATTTCCCATAAAAAATCTGTAATTTCCAGATCAACCTCTTTTCGCCTTGTTATATTTTGTTCATTCATTAATATTCCTCACCTTCTGCTCATATACCATATGCCAAACCAGCCCACAATACACGCATATTATAGCATATTTTGCCGGCAATACAAATTAGTGCCAATACATACTGGAGATTATTTTCACTCCCAGATTATTGGAAAGGATTTTCGCAAGAAACCGTTCTTTACTATTGAATCCTGTTTTTACGGCTTCCTGTGGCAGTTTTCCTTCATATTCTTCCCCTTTTATATGAATATCTACTTTTTTTGCAATATCTGCGATATAATCATCCGACTGTTTCCTAAGATTTTCATTTTTTCTTACAGTCTGCTGCATTCCTGTATTACTCCGGCGATACCAGAATCCAATTATCGGCACATGAACCGGATGTTTTCCCGCTCTTAACAATTTCAGATAGAGTGCCCAGTCCTCATCGTAATGCTTCCATTTTTCCGGGAAGCATCCAACCTCCTCTAAATCACTCTTGCGAAACAGTGCTGCATTCACCAGTGTATTATTAAACGTCATTCGACCTGCCGAAAAGGGCTTACACCAGATATATCTCTGACTGCCAAATCCAACAAGATCTGTATAACTCCAAGCTGCATCTGGATACTCGTTCAATGCTTTATATAAAATTTCCAGATAAAACGGTTCTATTAAATCATCAGCATCCAAAAATGCTATGATGTCTGCCCTGCTGTTTTTTATCCCGTTGTTTTTTGCCACGGACTGTCCTTGATTTTTCTGATGAATTACACGGATACGGGCATCCTTTTTCCCATATTCCTCTAACAGCTCAACTGCAGATGGTCTTGAACTTCCATCGTCTACAATTATCCATTCAAACGCCTCCATACTCTGATTGACCACACAATAATATGTCTGTATGAAATTCTGCTCTGCATTGTAAAATGGTGTCACAATAGAAATATTTGGTTTTTCCACAGATTCTGTAATATTTGATTTCACCTGTGTTTTTCCCGGTTCTTCATCAAAAGAAAATTCTTCTATGACTCTCATTGTTCAATCCCTTTCTTAAGATATTCAACAGACTGCCTTCTGTAATTACAAAGTTTATCCCCCACATGAGTATAATTAATCCCATCTGCGTAGTTCATTGCATCTTCAGCCGTTATATGCCTTTCTTCCAAATTCAGAAATGTAAGCAGATTGCTGATACGTCCATTCTCTTTGTATACACTATAAAACTTTTTTTGAAAGAGAATGGAGAAAACCGTTCCGTGAAAAGAATTGGTAAATATCATTTCTGCATCACGAATATACGTCAGAAACTCTCTCGGTCCCGCATCAAAAATCATATTCTCACTTTTCAGTTTCGGTGTTTTTTTATAATGTAACTCAATCAGTCGATATCCGAGCACTGCTGCCGCTTTTTCTGCGCATTTGCCCAACAACTCATCCTCTACCACAAAATATGCTAATATGTATTTTTCCGCTACCAACGGCTCTTTATATAATAAATCCTCATAATCTGCTCTCTCTAAAAGTAATGTTGGATCCACAACCGTAGTAACTTCTCGTCCTGTCAGTTTCTCAACTGCCTGTGCAAGTCTCTCTTCCCTTACGGATATATATGTAAGGCTCTTTAATGCCTGTCCGAAATAAGCCTGCTCCGCCTCAGGTATACTTCCGTTTGGCACACTCGCTGCATAGGAGATTTTCTTACACCCCGGTGCAAATTGTCCAAAATATGCCGGGTCAAAACCATGTGTCAGTTCCCTTGCCCATATCTGATCACTTCCCAGAATATAAACATCGCACTGCTCCTTTGCTAAGTCATCCAGTGTCAGTTTCTTTTCCTGTCCGTCTAGCAGTTTCTCTCCTATAAATTTTTCAAATGCCGTCCACTGATTCTCCCATTCCCTCAATCCATAAAGGTTCTCACCCACTTCGTGAAATACCTTGCCCCATCTTGATGGCAGAATATCTCTCTTCCAAAAATCAATATGAATGCCTTTTCGGTATAATCTCGCAATATAAGGATTCTGATAATTTAAAATCTTTGCCTTATATCCCATACGGTTCAATTTTGTTTTCAATGCATACGCCTGTAATACTGCCCCATAATTATGCGCGTTATGAAACGTCAGAATTCCAATTTTTTTCTTTTCATCCATTATTTTCTTACCCTCGCCATAATTTTATTTTTCATAATACTTCTTTCCGTATGATTCAATAATACAAAAAAGTTAACAATACATCCAGCAACTCCTGCGATCACACATACTACAAAAAATGTTATCCAGTTGATTGGCAATACATATAGCCTTTTAATTCCAAAAAATACGATCATCATAATAAATGTCGTTCCAATATACCTGAAAATAATTGGATAGAATGTATTCCATTTTATCTTAAGGCATTTGCACGCATACAGAGGTACAAAGATAAGGTTTCCAAGAATTCCCGTTACCTTGCTTACCCCTGCTACCGCATAAATTCCAAGTGATGTAGTGTTTAAGAAGATGAACACCAAAAGTACATTAGTAAAACTGATGATCAACCAGAAAATAGAATTCACCTTCAACCTGTTTGTCACAAGGAATACGTTGTTTAAGGATGTTGTTACACCGGAAACCAGAAGACTCATCATGATCACCACAAGAAGAGAATAAATCAGATTCACATCCTGATTCGGCACCCATAGCTGCATGAAATATTTCCCGAAAATAACAAGAATACAAAAAATAATATTCACAAAAAAGGAAGAAAACTTCATGGAAAGCTTCAATTCCTTTACCACTGCTTCTGTATCGTCCTTCGCATAGTACATAGTAAGATTCGGGCTAAACAGATTAATAAGTGTATTGGTCAGTGTTGAAATATAGGTTGGTATCTGTTGTGCGATAGATAGTTCCCCCATCAGATAGGCACTGATCCAGATATTTGTAATTACCAGATCCAGTCCATCCGAAAGAACCTGCGACAGTCTGGAAATAGAGTTCCACATTCCAGCACTGATAAGTTCTTTTACCTTGATCCAATGAACATAACATTTTTTCAAACGGATATCCGGTACGAGCAGTCTTGTATAGTACATATTCATTACCAGACCGACAAACGTGCAGATACAGGTCACTATCCCGATGTAGGCTACATTTGGTGGCAGCATACCAAACAGCAGACACATTAAGAATACACGAAGTACTGCTGTCACAATATTGGCGATGCTGCTTAAGTATAAGCGGTTCGTAATAAAAGTTGCAACATTATATACCGTACTGATCAACGTGATAATAAAGTTGAACAGAATGAAGAAAAATAAAAGCTTTACCGATTCTTCCAGTTCAACCGGAATATCTAACAGTTTCTCCGCATTTAAGATCACCGGTACTGCAACTGCAAGAATAACCGGTATGATCGCTATATTTGCCATTAATACAGATGAAAAATATTCATTGGCTTCTTTCTTCTTGCCCTGATGATACTCAATCGTAATAAATCTTCCCGCTACTGAGTTCAGCGCTACCGTGAGAATTGTAATATAGCTAATTACATTATTTCCAAGACTCACAAAACCATATGCCTCTTCCCCTACCGTATCTGTCAAAAACGGTGTAAAGAAAAACGCTATGCCAAGTCCTACAATAAATGTCACAAAGCTTGCGATTGTATTTATAATGAGTGCCTTATCTTTCCCCAATTCTTTCATATTCAAAAACCTCTATATAATCTTCATAAAATTTCTTTTTCGGAAATTCTTTTGCCCGCTCCAAAGATAACTCACTCATCTCTTTCCGCTTTTCTTTGTCATCTGCCAACTGTGTGATTGCAGCTTCCAGATTCGGAATAATATTATCTCTATCTATCCATACAGCCACATTAGATGGTGCATACTCTATCATTCCACCGGACTTCGTAATAATAAGGGGCAGTCCGGAAAGCATTCCCTCAATAGCAATCAGACCCGCTGCCTCTTCCCACAGAGATGGAATAACCTGGATATCTGCCGACTGATAGTACCGATATAATTTCTGATTCTCAATATATCCGGTAAACTTCACACGCTCTCCGGCTTTCTCCACCAGTTTCTGTACTTCCTGCACATAAGGTGTCACCACATTACCGCCAAACCCAGCACTTCCTATCATGAGAAGTTTTATATCCGGCCGCTTTAAATTAATAACTGCCTGAAGTAACTCTCTCACACCTTTTACCTCTATAATTCTTCCACAGAAAAGCAGGATAGTATCCTCCCTCTTAAATCCAAATTCTCCCCGGATTCTTTCCCGCTCTTCCGGCGTGATCCTTTTCTTAAATTTATCCTCATTCACACAATTATATACTGTGTAAGCTTTTACATCTTTATCCTCAGTTGTCCGCATCCACTCTCTTGTTGCAAACTGACTGATTCCAATCACACTTCCGTAAATATGATCAATATATGGCTCGCACAAAAGGTGATGGTGAATATGAAGATATACATTTTCTTTTCCGAATTCCTGTGCAAAACGTTTAAATTCATGATATAATCCACCTTCTGCAACAATTGCATCCGGTCTGTATTCTTTCAGATAACGAAATACTCTGCGATAATAAGCAATATCAATCCATGTCTTGTTCTTAATAATCCGATTACTGTAACGTATCACACGATTGATCAGACGATCTGCCAATGTTGTCTTTGGAAGATATATAATTTTCGAATACTTATACTTCTCTGCAATCGCCCTCGCCTGCTCATTGTCCGCACAAAATACCATAAACTGTACCCGGTGTTCTATTTCGTTTTGTTCTACAAGTATGGTCAACAGTTCTTCAATTGCCCCACCCCTGACAGCTGGTACCGGACCTGCTTCCGGCAATACTAATGCTATTTTTTTCACTCATTTATCCTCTCATACGTCGTGATAATGTCCACAAATAGAAATCTGGTATATATACTTTCAGCCATCCTGAAATCTTCCGATGCCTGTCTTTTGTCTGCAAAAGTGCATTCTTATGTTCTCTTGCAAATTTTTTGCAATATTTGAATTCAGCTTTGTACTGTTTTTTCTTCTTTGGAGACAATGCAGCATATTTTTCAAATACCCTGCTTACACTGCACCCTATCAGATTAATATCTGCAAATTCCGGTGAGATTTTCGTTAATTTCTCATAACACAATTCTTCCACTCTCATAGCTTCCAGATATTTATCCTGAAATTCCTGCTTCATCGCACTTCCAGCATAAATCATATAATGATAAAATGGATATTGAATCAATGAAGCTCTCTCAAATTTTTCGGAACAAACCACATTCGTGTTAAACAATAAGTCCTCTGCCACTTTATATTCTTCAAACTGAATATTTTCAATTAAATCTTTGCGATATAACTTACACACCGGTCCCCACACAGTAAGCAGTGCAAGACCACTCTCTGTTTTGTTTTTTCCATGAATAATTGTACGTTCAGTTATAGTGCAGTTATCCTTTTCTTCCAGTTGATTTTCTTCCCGAAGCAGGCAGCATGCTACATCTGCATGATCTGCCTCAGCTAACCGATACAGACTTTCCAGCATATCTGCTTCAACCCAGTCATCTGCATCCAGAAACATCACATATTTTCCTATTGCCAATTGTATTCCTTTATTTCTTGTTCTTGAAACACCTTGATTTTCCTGCTCATAAACCTGAATTCTGTTATCCTGTCGTGCCCATTTATGACAAACTGCAAGACTGTCATCTGTAGAACCGTCATCTATCAACAAAATTTGAAGATTTGTATAAGTTTGTCCACAAATACTCTCCAGTGTATGGGGCAGATATTTTTCAACATTGTATACAGGCACAACAATTGTTATTAAATCATTCATATATTTTCCTCATCTGTCCGATCTTCTACACTCTTTCTCTTTGTAAAATGAATATCACCACTGCCATATCCATGAAGTACTACTCCAATCCAGTGTAAGAAAATGGAAAAAGCAAAAGCCAGAATACAAGTTGTAATTCCAAAAATCATATTATTAATCGTACCACCATCAAATAACAATTTGGTATATGGAACAGATAAAATACAAAGTGCCAATACATTTCTTTTCTTTAAGAAATATGTAAGACTTCCTTCTGCAATTGCAAATGGAATCAACATATTTATCACCGCACCAACTACTCCGAAATTTGCATAGCCTTCTGCAATAAGTCCAGGCTGTGCATAAGATGCTGAAATATATTTTGCCGAAAGAAGCGGCAGACTCACATATTCGAATCCGAAATATCCCGCAAAACTCTTCACGTAAGTAATTCCATGGAAAAAACCGTGTACTTTCACATGCTGGATAATATTACCTCCAAGCTCCGTCCAGACACCAAATAGCCTGTAAACCTGTCTTACACATGAATCATAAATACTTTTGAAATTTGTAATCTCGCTTAATATATTATAGCTTCTGTCATAATAGAGATTTAACTTTACCAATTCAGATACCATTCCATATGCCATAACAATAAAAATCCCGAAAATCAATAACGGAACTATCTTTTTTCCTTTTTTATAATTATCATTCACTGCCGCAAAGAGAAAGAAGATTAATAACAGCGGCATGATATATTGAATAAAAAGGAATCGATTGGTTCTTACCTGATAAAGGCAATATAAACCTCCTAAAAGACCACCCACTGTATACAAATTAAGATTTCCGTGTGTACATAAGAATCTGGCTGCAAAGTAACAGAAAACCGGAACATATAGCACAAGTCCAGCTGTCCCCAATCTAAAATTCAAAAACAAAATAACAATTCCCATTAAGAAAACAGTGATATCATCCGCCCTCTTATACCTTATAAAATCACTCTGTTTCACTTCATCTGTCGTCTGTTTCACACATAACAGATATAGGAATATTACTGCCATAATAATAAAATATACTCCCAAATAAAGTAGAAAGAAATCCTGTGGTTCCTGCACTCCCTCTCTTTCCATCTCCCTTAATCTGCTATCTGTAAAATACCCCGGACATAAAACTCCGTCAATAAACACGTTAATCAGTAGAAACAAATACCCTACACTGAATATTTTTCGCTTTTTCTCATAAAGAACAGACACTGCTAAAAACGCCACTAACGATATCAAAAGCCATGCACACCGCTCCCAGATATGTCCATCTCCAACCATAACTTTTTTATCCAACAGAAGATTCAGACAGATAAATATCGTGACTGCGACCATCCCGGCTCGTGTCACCTGAAACATTTTTTTTGTCATACATACCGCTTTCCTAAACTCTTGTCATTCATTAATACCATCACACATTTCACTGCAAGTTTCACGCTCTCTTTCCAATTATAGAGATATGGCTTTGCAAAAATTTTCCAGAAATACTTTCGAATATCTTTTTTCAATAATCTTTTTTCCGGTTCTTCCATAACTTGCCCATTCATTGCAAGATAAAGCACATTCCATGCCAGACAGCTCTGTATCACAGGTGCCAGAAGTTCTCTGTCTTCTTTTGTCTGAAAATAATCTATCCGCTCATGCCACATTTCAAAATAATCCATGCAATCCTGTTTTTTATAAGTAACTCCCATAATGGAATCTGCACGTTGTAGATAGTAGTATATATTCTCCGGAATACACACCACACATTCCTGATTCTCAAAAACGGATACAAACACATACTCATCTTCGTAATGTCTTCCACATGGGAAACGCAGTTCTTTAAAAATTTTAGCATCATACAAAGCTCCCCATGCTGTAACAAGTACCCATTCACCCTGAAGCTCTTTTTTTATAATTTCTTTTCCCGTATAAAGCTCCTGCTTCTTATCCTGAGTCACACATATTTGATCTGTAACTTTATTACTCTCATCAATTATCTGAATTCCGCAAACTGCAATTGATGTCCGATTCTGCTGTAATGCATTATACAGTTTATAGATATAATCCTCATCAACAAAATCATCTGAATCAACGAACGCCACATACTCTCCCTGTGCAATATCCAATCCGACATTTCTTGCATCAGACAAACCACCATTTTTCTTATGTATCACTTTGATTCGATTGTCTTTGTTCTGATATTTGTCACAGATTGCCGGGCACTCGTCCGGAGACCCGTCATCTACCAAAATAACTTCCAGATTTCCATAACTCTGACGGAGTAACGAATCAACACAGATTGCAAGGTATTTTTCTACTTTATAGATTGGCACAATCACACTGATTAATGGTTTCATTTCATTTCCTCATACATTTCTTCTAAACGTTCCGCCTCCACACGGATATCAAATCCATGTTCTGCAAGCTCTTTTCCAAAACTTCGTCTTGCCTTTCCGCTTTCTTTATAGCGTCCTG
>OBKR01002823.1_pt1 | contig 12013 bp, 16 predicted proteins | sample 1518991 | NCBI WGS metagenome assembly OBKR01 (sample SAMEA2452117, study PRJEB22498) | human gut metagenome | biome: human feces; feature: human gut; material: feces | place: Australia | collected 2012
TAGTACCTAATCAAAAAATGTCCAATTTTTTGGGTTCAGTACATTTTATAATAACTCTTTAAATAATGTTAGTTTATATAAAATGAAAGAAATAGGAAATCTTCAGTATATTCTGTTTCAGTTGATAATGTATAAGAAAAATTAAATTTATTATAAAAATGGAAATTATAATATAAAAAATTTTAAAATTAATAAAAAATGGTTAAAAATTGTAACAAATTGGTAATAAAAAACACTATATAGATATAAGAATAATTAAAAAGGAAGAATTAAATGAAAAATAAAATATTAATAGTTGAAGATAATTCCAATTTTGCAATATTGCTATTTAATTATTTAACTCAATACAATAAGTGGATAGATATTGTACGGAATTGTAAATAATGGAGTTGAGGCTCAAAAGACAATAGAGGAAAAACAACCAGATATTTTGCTATTGGATTTAGATTTACCACAAATGAAGGGAAATGAACTTTTAAAATTTTTAAGCAATAAAAATATATTAGTAATTTTAATAACTGGTAATGCAGAATTACTTAATGAAATAAATATATTTGATTTTAGTATTATTAGACAAATTTATATAAAGCCATTTGAGTTTGAAAAATTAAATGAAGATATACAGAGTATTATTTTAGAAGAGTATAGTTATAATTTGAAAAATAATATAAAATATGAACTAAATATGTTTAATTTTAATAAAACATCAAATGGATATAAATATTTAGTGGAATGTTTAGAATATTGCTATAATGAACCTCTGTTATTGAAAAATATGGAAAAAGAGTTATTCGGTAAAGTTGCAGATGAAAATAATTTAAACAATACTAATATAGTAAAATGGTCAATTCATAAAGCTATTGTATCTATGGAAAGATATACGGATTCTAATATAATTTTGAAATATTTTCCATACACAAAAAATCCAACTTCTAAAGTTTTTATATCGAGAATAGAAGAAATATTAAGATATAAACATAAAGGCATGAAAGGAGGAAGATGCAATGAAAATAAATAAAGAAATAATAAAACCATTTTTTATAATAATACCACATATATTATCTACTAGAATGATTTGGTTTGGAGATAAGTATCATGTGATGATGGCATATGGGTATGAGATATTAAATAATCCACTATCGCTCATATGCATAACTATGTATACAATTATTAATTTATTGCAAATCAATAAAATAAAAAAAGAAATTTTTTCTTTATTTTCTTTAACTGTTCTTTTTATGTATGAAATAATAGAATGTTTTGTTTGGTATATTTATACTATTACTGGAAAATTTGATTTTAGATTTGCTGTTGATTCAATTAGAATAGGATATGTAATAGGAGTAATAACATTGTTATTACCAATAATATTAAGGTATAAAAAAATTAAAGAAAATTATAATAAGACAAAAAGTTAACTTTTTCTACTTTAAGCAACTTATATATACAAAAATATAAATAAATGATAAAAGTAAAATGAAAGGAGAAAAAAATAAAAAATAAAATAGGAGGGTGCTTATGAAAGCAAAAAAATTATTATTATTAATTACCATGGGAGTAATGTTGGGAGGCGGAATTTTTTCATATGGAAAAAGTTTTGCAATCAATAATAACAATGAAAAAATAGCTAATGAATTCATGAAAAAAGATAGAAGTGACATATCTAATGCTTTAGGAATGAGAGCCAAAATAAGTGTAAATGATTATATTAAAATTAATGGAGAAATAATCCCATTATATTGTACATTTGAAAGTGGAGAAGAAGCGATAAAAGAAATAAATATAGTTTCAAACGAACTAATAAATAAAATAAAAGATACATATAATATTGATGAAGATTTAACAAATAAAAATATAGACTTATATGAAGAAAAAATGAATCAGTATATAGAAGAGTTTGATCCAGAAAATCAGGATGCACAAAACTATTATAGTTTAGATGGTTTTTTTGAAATTTATAATCATTATAAAGATAATGAGGAGATAAAAGATTATGCAAGTACAATTAATCAAATTGATGAAAAATTAATAGTTTTATTGCCATATGATACAAATTTAACAGCAGTAAGAGAATTTAATGAGGAACAATTGAATGCATCAAAAATGATAAGTAATTCAAGAGCTTATAGTGTAAGTAGAGCAATTGTTTATGCAAATAGATATGCAACTAGTCCAAATAAAGATGAGTATGCTTATTTTTCAGGAAAAGATTGTACTAATTTTGTATCACAAATATTAGAGGCTGCTGGAGTAAACCAAGTTGTGTATAGTAGTGAAAAATCAGGATGGTGGCATAAAAAAGAGAATAATACTCATACTCATTCTATTTCTTGGATTAATGCAGCAACTTTTGCAAGGTATATGGGAATAGGATATCGTACAACAAGTCTTTTAGATTTTACTGCTAATATTCAAAAAGGGGACTTTATAGGATATGATAAATATGGAGATGGTTCTGTAAATCATAATGCTTTTGTGGTAGATAAAGATGATTATCAAGGAGAATATAATGGAAAAACATATTATGACTTTAAAGTTGCAGAACATTCAGGAAACTATTGTGCATGGACAAGTTCAAGAAGAAATAATTGGGAGAATGTAGAGGACGGAGTTAATGTTTTCGTAAGAGTAAGAAGATAAAAAGATGTATATAAAAAGGAGAAATTTTATTATATGAAGTTTCTTCTTTTTTATAAAATTATATTTTTCAATAAAAAAACCTAAAAGTATAATTATACTTTTAGGCCTATAAGGGATTTTTAACTTATTTTATCCATAAATCCATGCATAAATGTGAACATTTCCAGTATCACCAATGGCATGATAAGAAATTTTGTAGTATCCAGGAGTTGCATTGACAAGTTTAATAGTATTATCTTCATCATTTACTCCTAGAGGTGCATAATTTACATACTCTTCACCATTAGGACCAGAAACTTTAAAGTCAACACCGCCACCTACACCACTTTCAAGAGCTTCGGTTTTAAGAGTTAAACCAGCTATAGGAATGTAAGAGGAAACATAGATGGTCATAGTTCCACTAGACCATGGAGTGATAACCTTATCAGCACCCCAAATCCCCTGTGGTGAAATATCCGTATTAGAAGCAAATGCTTGAATAGAGATACAACAAATTACTAGGCTGGATAATACTATGATTCCAAGACGTTTGATAAGATTTTTCATTTTTCTAGTTATCGTATAAAAAATACGAAACTCCTTTCTTAATGTTGTTTGACTTAGAAAAAAATCCCTTATATAAGATATGATAACATATCCTATAAATATTATAATAAAATTTGTTTTATAAGTATATTTTTGTGGAAAAAAGTAGAAGAAATGTAAAAATGTTTGACTTTTGAATATAACAAATATAATATTAAAATGTACATTATATAAAGAAGGAGCAAATAAAGTGCTAAATATAGAAGAAATATGTAATGAATATAGTAATAGTATTTATAAATACCTATTATGTATAACCAAAGATGAAATTTTAGCAGAAGATTTAACACAAGAAACATTTCTTATTGCGATAAAAGATATAGATAGATTTCGCAATGAATGTTCTATAAATAGTTGGTTGTGCAAGATTGCCAAAAATTTGTGGTATAATCATTTAAGAAAAAAATATAGAAATAATGTTATTAGTATAGAAAATTTAATTATAAAAGATGAAAATAGTTTAGAAGAGAATTTTATAGAAAAGGAAATGTCTATATATAAATATTTATCGAAACTTAAAGAAAATGAAAAAAAAGTGATTTATTTTAGAATCTCTGGTGAACTTTCATTTAAAGAAATAGGAGATATTTTAGATAAATCGGAAACATGGGCTAGAGTAACTTTTTATCGTGGGAAAGAACAATTAAAAAAAATAATGATGGAGGACTTGAAAAATGAAGAAGAATGATAAGTGTAAAATTGTAAAAGATATATTGCCTAATTATATTGAGAATTTAACCAATGAAACTACAAATGAATTTATTGAAAAGCATATAATAACTTGTGAAGATTGCCAAAAAGTGTTAGAAGATATGAGAGCCGATATTCCATTACAGAAAATTGAAAATAAAAGAAAAATCAATATATTAAAAAAAGTAAAAAGAAAATATATATTGAGAATATTTGCTATTTTTATAAGTTTACTTATTATTTTTATTTCAATTTTATATTTTATAACTAATTATAGTATTGAAAAAGATAACAATGGAAAGTATATAATTGTAAGTGAAAAAGTAAAATTTAAAGTACCAGATTATACATATATAATTCTAAAAGGATATTCTAATGAAGAATGTACATCTGAAATTATATGGATAGCTACAATAAATAAAAAAGATATTTGTATAAATATAAGAGAAATTTCTCAAGAGTATTCTGAGGAAGAGGCTCAAAAAGAATATGACAGAATAAAAAGTCTAAATTTTAAAGTTGCAACTAATATAAAATTACAAAATGCGAGAATTTACCAAAACGTAAATTTATTTAATGGTAAAAATAAGAATGAATTGGTAAAGCATTTTCAAACAAACTTCAAAAATGTTGATATTATATACATATAAGGAATATCTAATTATAGATATTCCTTATTATTGCTGTGAGCCAGTGCTTATATTATTTTAGATATTGGCGTTAAAGTTTTAGTAAATCCAACATTGAACAATTCCTGCTTGTCTTGAAGATACCCAGATTGTGACATGGTATCGTCCAGGAGAAACATTAAAAATTGGAATATTTTTCTTTTCTGAAGAAGAACCTTCTAATTGCCGAGAACATTTTTGATTACCTGACTGATCATATACTGTAACAATTACAGAATCGTTTTCAGAAAATCCACTTGTTTTTATTGTACATCCAGCAAAAGAAGACCATGTTCCTGTTACATCAACCCAAAATTCTCCATCATGAGTATTAGAACCAGAAATACTACCACTACCATATCCGGATAATGTACCTCTTTGAGAAGCATAGTTTACAGAGAAAACAGATGGTTTTGTTTCTGCAAAAGTACAAATGGTAAAGACAGGAAGTATTAATAAGGATAAAAATAGAGTAATTAAAAATTTATGAAGCTTACTAGTCATAATTATATTCTCCTTTTTGTGGCTCACAGCAAAAAAACATAAATTATAATATATATAAATCATTTAATTAGGTTATTTCAAGTAGAAAAAAGTAGAAAAATATAAATTAAATGCAACTAGATATAAAACGGAAATAATCTAATAAGTAGATATATACATATTAAAGGAGATGGAATAGTGGAAGAACTTATAGAACAAGCCAAGAAAGGTGATAAAAATGCATTTTCACAATTAATAAAAAGTATTGAAAATGATTTATATTGGATTGCAAAAACAAGAATTAAAAATGATGATGACATTGGAGATGTTTTACAAGAGACAATATATAAATGTTATAAAAATATAAAAAAGTTGAGGGAAAATTCATATTTTAAAACATGGATAGTTAAAATTCTAATAAATGAATGTAACTATATATATAAAAAAATTGTAAAAAGTGTATATCATATGAAGATAAAGAAATTGAAAATTATTTGGATTCAGATTTTGAATGGAGAAATGAAGAAAATATAGAAAATCTTGATTTTTATATCTTAATTGATGGATTAAGCTATGAAGAAAAGTTAATATTAACGTTGTATTATTATTCCGAATATACAACAAAAGAAATAAGTAAAATTACGAAAATTAATGAAAATACAATAAAAAGTAAATTGAATAGAGCAAAAATCAAAATAAAGAAAAAAATAGAGAAAGGAGAAATAAAGTATGGAAAACTTTGATGAAATTTTAAAAAATATAGGGAAGAAAAAAATGAGAATTCCTAGAAATATAGAAAATTTAGTGGATGAAACATTGGAAAATGTTGATATATGTAAAGATAAAAGAAAGACATTTTGTTTTTCTTATGATAAAAAAACAAAAATTTTGAAACCATGTATTGCAATGTTTGTAGTAGGACTTATGCTTTCTACAGGAGTTTATGCTTCTGTGGAAGTTTATAAAAATAAAATTAAGCAGAAAAATATAAGTAGAAATCAGGATAATAGTGATAATTATTATGATTGGATTAATGATATGACTTTTGATGATGATATGTATTATAAAAAGATTTCTAATTATGCAGACTATAAAAATTTAAAAAGTCATTGGAATAATATTTATGATGCTACAGAAGAAGAATTTAAAAATGAATTTTTATTAATTATAATGGCAAGAACTAATACATATATTTCCAAAGTTTCTTGTGATGATACAACAACTTTTGTAGAATTGTCAACTTGCGAAGGCAATAGTGATCAAAATGAAAATTTAATAACAACAATGATATCAAAAGAATACGAAAGAGAAAAAATAGATTTAATAATAAATCCGAATATTTCAGCTGATAATAAATATAAAAATCTTGAGCAAATTACAGATTCATATTCAAAAGAAGAAGCAATAGCGGATGGCTGTTTTGTTTTAGAAAATTATAAGATTGTTTCAAATAATTTATTTGAGGATTTTATAAATAAAACAAAACGAAATGAAGAGGATAGTATAAGAATTGTTATATATTATGATTCAAAGTATATTTTTATAAGAGACATTATTTATAAAGATGGGGAATATAAAATGTGTTATTATAATCCAAAGACAAAAGAAACTTATTTTGTAGTAGGAGATGGAATAGATGTTACGCAAGATGATAATTTAAATTATTGGTTAGTTAATGAGGAAAGCTATAGCAAATATGGTGTGAGTGATAATCATATTTGTGAGATACAAAAATAATAAAGAATGTATGTTGTTATTCAACATACATTTTTGTTCTTTTAAACAAAATAATTTTAAATTGATGATATTGAGTTTTGTTTATATATTATTAATGAAATGTCATAACTATAAATTATATATGTATGCCAAAAGATAGTCTAATAGAAGAATATGTAAATTTGATAAAAAATAGCACAAATTTGTAAAAAATATGATAAAATCAATAAAAAGTTTTAGAAAGTGAAATAAATGAAAGAAAAAGAATTGAAACAATTTACGAAATAGGAGTGATAATTATGAATAAAAAGAAAAAAATAATAATGATTACAATAAGTATAATAATAATAGTTCTATTATTAGCAATTAGTTTTACTGGCAGTAACAAAAGTCAAGATAAAAATAACTTTAATAGTAACAATAGTGTAGACAATAACATTGAAAATGAGATTATTGCTAATGATGATAGTAAAACTATTGAAGATACTAATACTAATGAGAAAAATGTAGAAAATAATTCTCAAATAGTAGAAAAACCCCAAAATATAGTTACTGAAGATACTGGTACTTTACCTAGTGATGCTGGTTTAACTGTATCGGGAGTTTCAAAAACATTTAATCAGGATATTATATCTCAAGCAAATATTGCATATTTATTGGGGTGTGAAAATATTACAGAAACAACAAATTTTGAAGATTATATTAATAAGAATATTACTAAAAATGGTATTTTTATATCAAATGTTAGTGGATATACTAAAACAGACAATCCTTATGACTTTATAAAAGAAAATACTGTTTTTATGAAAGAACTGCTTTCAGCAATTGGATTCTCATATGATATAGAAAATAATTATTTAGTAGATAATAAATCTACTAGCGAACTAGAAAGTAAAATAAATAAAGTGATTTCTGGTAACAAAAAAGTTATAATAGGATTTCTTCCTGAATACTATGTTTATATTAATGATATGGACAATGGACTTGGTTTTGGAGGATATAGCAATTCATCATATATAAGTTTAAAACCATATGACAATATATATACATTTATATTTGATTTTAATTCAAGTAATAAAGATGATTTCTTTAGTATGATGGAAGAAATTGCAAACTTAGCTGATTAAATTATTATTTTTTCTTGATAATCTTAATTATTAACATAGATCTGCTTTATAAAAAAAGCAGATCTACTATTTGAATATGTTAAATTGGCACTTAATACTTTTGTTTTAAATATTAGGTAATATATAAATTTTAAAACAAGAGAAAAAATAAATATTAGTTATTAATAATATTCAAATTTGAATTAATACAATATAAAAAAGGAATATTACATTTTATATTTTCAAACTCACTATTATCAGGAAATGCAAGAATCAATTTATCTGCATTAGGTAGAGTAAAGGAATGAGAATTAATTAATTTTACTATTCCTTTTTTATTTTCATTATCAGCTACAATAATATGATAAAGTAAATTATCATTACTTAAAAAAGTTACATAAATAGGATAAAAGCCTTTATAAAATTGTTTAAATCTACCTTTATATTTGCAAAGAATATCTAAAGCAATAAGCATATTGTTATCAATTTTTTTTGTATTATGAATAAATATATTTTCTTTTTTACTTATAATGTTTCCTGGAAGAATACTTTTAAAATTATCTTTTGGGCTATTAAATAGAATTTGTAATTGTTCTAATTTAGCACAACCGAAGTCTTGGAAAAAATTTATTATTTCTATTTTTTCTTGATTCATCATATTGACCTCCTAAAATTTTTATTATTATTGGAAAAATATAGTCTTTTAAATAATTCTTATTAAATATCCATAAATTTGTTTTTGATTTTCCTTAATTTCTGTAATTTTTATTAATACATTACTCAAAAGATGAGGGTAATCATTAAATCTTGGAGGAACACGAGTTAAACAAGTAACAGATACATTATCAAGTTGAACAATGATTCCACTATGTGTTTTTGAAAAAGCAATAACTTTACCAGTATATTCACCATTTTCTGTAATATATTTTCGAATTTCATTGAAAGGATTTAATGTAAAATCTTTTGCACTTAATTCAAAGATATTGTTTTGAATATCAATATTTTTTATTCTAACTTTGATCTTATCTCCAGGAGAATATAAATCTTTGCAGTTTAATATATATGTATGTTTTAGATTAGCAGCTTTAATAAGAACTTCTTTTCCAAATAATTCTACTAAAATATGTTTAATTCCTACAGCTAGAACACGAACCATTACAACATCATTTTTCTTTAATTTTGATAGTTCTAATTTTGAACGTAATTCCATAGCTAATTTTCTACTTGCTATTGCTATATTGGAGGTTAAATCAATATCTATAATGATAAAATCAATTTCTGCTCCAAGCATTCCTCTTATCATAGATTTGTTGAAATTTATAATACCTAAGTGTGTACTTGGAATTAGAATTTTTATATCATTATACCAAATTATTGCACAAGGAATATACATATTTTTATATTTATAATATTCATCTTCAATGCCACTAATTTTACCGGTTAAAATTCTTTTTTCTTCTTTGCTTCTTAATAAATTTCTAATAGAAACTTCTTTCATGAAATCACCTCCAATTAAAAATTATCCCAATTAATGTTTTGTTTTTTTACTTTTTCTACTTTGGGCTCATTTTTTTTATTTTGTTTTATAGTTATAGTATTAGGTATTATATTTTTAGTCCAATTTGGTTTATAATCATATATTGAGCATTCTTCTAATTCTGAAGCTAATGGATGTGTTTTATAAAACATCTTGTTTAATAAAAATGGTTTATTTCCTCTTAAAATTCCGAAAAGTTTGTTAGATGAAAGTCGCATAATTTCATCACTATTTAATAAATTTCTTTTTGTAGTTGATATAGTTTTTTGACCAAATTCTTCAAGTTCACCCTCAAGAGAATTTGATTTTTTTATGCTTTCATTTTCTATAGTAGAAATCCCCAACATATTGCAAAAATAATCGGCTGTTAAAGTATCTGTTGTGCCAAAATTTAATCTTGTATCTGTATTTCCAATTATTTCTTGCCATAAATTATTAGGATAACGATTTTCAAGTTGACCAATATTTTGCATAATAGGAATTAAAGCAATTTGCCTACTTCTTACAGTACTTATTTTCTTGTTGAAATCTGGTATTGTACCAATATTGCAAAACTCATCTAGGAAGCAGAAAACATCGACATCACATTTCCCAGTACTTGTGGAGTCTGCGTATCTAACTAATTTTATAAATAGAAATGTAAAAAATAGAGAAACTAAGAAATCATTACTTGAATCAACATCACTTGTTACAACATAATATATACATGGCTTTTGTGCCGGTAATGTTAAGTCAATATCACTATCAGAAGTAAGGTTCTGCAAATCTTCATTTTGAAATGATTGTAGTCTAGTTCCAAGACCTGTTAAAACACTTGCTTTTATTGTATCGGATCCACTTGCAAAGATATTATATGACATACGAGCAGGGCTTTCTGGAGAGAGTTTTTTAAACATATTATCAATTTCTTTAACATCTCCATTTGCAACCTTTTTATAAATATTGGTTAGATTATTTTTATCTAATAAGGTTTCTAAAAAATAGAATTCAAATGCTTTTAAAAGGTTTTCTTCAGCACGATTCCAAAATTCTTCGCCACTTTTATGATGTTTTTGAGTATTACTTATTATAACATCACTAGAGGTTTGAACGTCTGAAATCGTTTCATTTTCTCCGAAGAGGATTCCATCTATCAGAATGTTTAGTATCTTTTAAATTAAATACTTTTACAATATAATTTTTTTCCCTAAAATAAGTAGCTGTTATCCTATATATTTCTGCTTTTGGGTCAGTAACAATTATAGATTTGTTGAATTTGGATAGTTCTAGTAAATTAGGCAGTAAAAATGAAGTTGTTTTCATACTTCCAGAACTACCAAATACACTAATATTTTTATTAAAAAAGCTTTCAAATGGTAATTTGATAATTTTTTCATTATATGTCCCTAGAATTAATCCAGGTGTATCATTAAATCCTAAGATATTTTTCATTTCATTTTCTTGCATCCAGGTTGCAGTACCATGTGTTGAATCATTTTCTTTGGGCTTAATTTCAATTTTAGAAGGAGTAATTTTTAAACAAACTAATATTACATTTAATATAATAAAAACTGTTATAATGGCAATTATTATGCAAATTCTTATATATAAATTTGTTGATAGTGATAGTGTTATACCAAAACATAATTCTAAAATTTTAAAGTAATTGGAAATATTAAAATCAAGTATGATATTTAAAGTTAAACAAAAAAATAAAAATATGTAAAAACATACTTTTTTAAGCATATATATGTAACTCCTTTTTTATAAATTTTTCTGAATCTATAGATATATAATTACAAGTGGGAAGATATTTTTGTAAATATGGTTGAATTTCTTTAGGGGAAAGTACATCCATTTTTTTATTTTTATTCTCCATTAGAAAGTATTGTATTCTATTTATTTTTTCAGTATCGAAAAAATAGAATGTTGTAATGTATTTATCTTTATAATTTGTATAATCACAGAAGTTATAAGAAGATAAAGAGATATTATCATTTTTATAAATAGTATTAATTATTAAATGCCAATCGATACTATTTATATACTTTAATTTTTCTTTAGAAATGTTTGATTCTTCAATAATTAATACTTGATTTGTTCCAAAAGTAAAATCAGAAATATTTTTTATTTTACTTTTATCATCAATAAATATTATAATGTTTTTATAATTTCGTTCTTTTTGAATATCATAAATGATGGAATAAATATATTTATTATCATGTTGTTTAGAAATATGATATGTAAGATATTTAATGCCGTTTATAGTTAATATTCCAGTAAATTTACGGGCTATTGTTGTGAAAGTTTCTTTGTCTTTTATTGAAAAAGATGGGGAAAATGAAATATTGTTACAATTATTATAAAAAGCAGCAAAATGGCTTAAATATAATAGTCTTGGTAAATATTGTTTATTTCTATTAAGTTTGTTATATTCAAAGCTCATCAATTTTACATATTCAATTCCATTTTTATCAAGAACTAGATTTAATTTTATTCTTTTCAGAAAATTCTTTTTTATTAAGTTACTAATTCTTTGTTTATAGTATTTTTTACTTGTAAAGAAATAGTGGCAATCATTTGTATTTATGTATTGATATTTAGAAATA
>OBKR01002824.1_pt1 | contig 12007 bp, 12 predicted proteins | sample 1518991 | NCBI WGS metagenome assembly OBKR01 (sample SAMEA2452117, study PRJEB22498) | human gut metagenome | biome: human feces; feature: human gut; material: feces | place: Australia | collected 2012
CACGCGGAGCCCCCCCCGCTCCGCCACCTGCTCTATGGGCAGGTCGCGGAGCCGCTGGAGGGTCAGTCGGTCGAGCATGGGCGGCGGTTTTTGCGTGAGGCGGGCATGCCCGTCAGATACTCCTCCGTCTTGTTGTAGAGCCCCGTCTGGGCCGAGTAGGTGACGAAGTTGCGCGTTTTCCAAACACGAAGTTGCCGTTTCGTGCCCTCCTTGCCTTTGCCCACACTCATGCGTAGCGCCTCCAGCTGCTGCTCGCTAAACGTCTCGGGCAAGTCCTCCAGCATATTCTTCACGCCGCCTTGTCGCTCCTGTTCCGTGGGTATTCCGCCCTGGCCAAACATGTCGCCGAAGACCTTCACTTTGGACCATAGGTCGTAGTAGCAGAACCACTCCACCATTTCTCCGATAGACTTCGTCCACGTTTGGTCGTTGAGTATCCAGAGCACAGCCCCCTTCTTCCAGGCCGAGAAGACGCTGCGGTGGGAGAGGTCCCAAAGCATATCGTCGTCGGTCATGTCGCCCAACTTAGCCATTTCCTCGGCCAGCTGGTCGGCCAACTTGTTGAGCGGTTTGATCGTGAAGGAGCCCTTGCAGTTGGTCAGCCGCAGAAGGCAGGCGTCGAGCTTTGTGAGAAAGTCGTCGCCATAGGATCCTTGGCGTGGAATGCGGCCGCAGCGCTCGCCACGTTCCTTGTAGGCGAAGGGGATGCGTCCGAAGAAGCCGTTGGTCAGATCCTTCTTGTAGAACTGACGCGCCACCTCGGGCGTCGAGGTGAAGGTGATGTTGACGCGCAGAACGGGGTTGCCCGTCACGCCCTCTGCCGTGGCGCGCAGCGCTCCAGCCCGCTGCTGGTCGTAGATGTTGCGCACCATTTGGCTCACCTGCCTGTGGCCTCCGAACATGCGGTCGGCCATCTCCACTTCGGGCAGGTTGACAAACTGCGTCCGTCCGCCCAGCTTCTCCAGCGCCATGGAGTTTTGCAGGAAGGCCGCGTTGGTCATGTCGGCGGGTGGATACCAAAAGGCCACGTCGGGCCGTTCGGGCTTTTCCTTGTTGGCCCCCTTGGTCTTCATCTGTCGCTGCCAATCGACGAGCTTCTGAAACTCCGTCTCGTCGTGCTGGCGAAAACTTCGCATCACGGCCTCTACAAGACGTGTGAATTGTGCCTTGCCGATGCCCGAAGGGCCTATCAGATGACCCATCTGTCCGCAAGTCTCATAGAAGTTGTTGTCAGAGTACTTGAACCTAACGCCAGTTATCAGCGAGGCCATGACGGGAAGGATCATCGCGGCAATAGGTTCGCGCATCTCTGCTGACGTCTGCGACAGGGCCAAAGTGAGCGTATGCGTCCCCTTGCCCAGTTTGGGCATCTTGGGGGCCGTGGGGCTGAAAATGTTATAACTCATTGATTCTTAATATTTTTTTATTATTCAACTCTTGTAGCAACTTTCTCGGCGTTTCAGCGTTTCAGCGTTTCAGTGGAAAAAGCGAAGGGTCTGTTTTTCCACCCCAATTCTTCATTCTCTCTATAATCTATTGATTATTAATTAGTTATATAGATATATATAGAGGGGAAGAGAAAGTGGGGGTGTCTTTTTTTGCATTGAAACGCTGAAACGTTGAAACGCTGCGAAGCCCATGTTTTCGCATAGTGACTCCATGGGCCTTGGCAGACGGAGGAGGAGGGACCGTCACAAGGACTTCCGTCCGCTCTCCATCCGCCTGAAGGTTACTCCTGCTCGAAGTCCTCCTCCTCTCCAAGGCCTCTGTCCGTGGCGAAGAGCTCGCTGAGGTCGAAGCCTTCAACCTCCGCCAGGGCCATTGCCGCCTCGTGCTTGCCCGCTACCATCAGTAGCTCGCAGGTCGTATTGACGGCATAGTCGCCAAGTTTCCCGGCCCCGATGCCTTTCGTCCGTTTGAAGGTCGGATAGACCGTGCCGTCGGCTCTGCGCTTGACGTTGATCCATTGGCCCATGTAGATGCTTGGGTTGCGGCGCTCGGCTTTTCTCTGCTCCGTGGCATTCTCCACGAAGGTGAAGTGGTCCTCGCCGTCGCGCGTGATCATCCCGTCGAGATACTCGCCCAGCTCCATGGGCCCCTGCTCCTGCGTGACCAGTTTCAGGTCCACGTCCAGCTCCGTGTTGGGGTAGAGGCCCGTCCACGCCCTTCCAGCGCCTGCGCTTTCCGCCCATGTGCTGCCAGCGCCTGCGCTTCCCGTGCCATCCTGGCCCGAGCGTGTGCAGCCTGAGCAAGCGCTGCCTGCGCCAGCCTGCCCCGTCCACGCCCTGCCCGAGCGGTGTAGGGCACGTATATGCGTTCGATTGCCCCGTTGAGGAGGTCGTTGATGATCTCATTCATGAGCCGAGGCTCCTGAGTCCGCACCGTCTGTTGCTTGACGCGCAGAACCGTTCTTTTCTTTGTCATAATTTATTAAACTTAAAAAAGCACCTCTCTGGTACGGATGGCAGTCGAAGAGGTTTCCGTGCCACCCTGCTTTAGTACCATCATTCCCCGCCCCCTGCTTTCGAACGCAAGAGGGTAGGTAGTCGCGGGAGATCCCGAACGACGAGTGCAAAATTACGGCCTTTCTTTGGAGGGGCATTAGGTGCATAATGTTGTACACGAATTATTCACCCGCATTTATTCACCCAAAACACACGCAACGTATTGTCTGTGTTAGGTTTTTGTGGTATGTAAAAAAAATGCAGGTGAATAATTCAGCGCCCGAATTATTCACCTGCAGATGGGTAGGTTTAGGTTAAACTGCTCTAGAAAAATCAGATAACATTTCTTTTACGCGCACGCAAATGCCTCGTTTACCTTGCGATAAAGGCTGATATCGTGTTTATTCTTTTTTATCCACTCTTTCATTTTGTTGCCATACGCCTTCTCTGTCACTTCGGTTTTGAACTTACATTCCTCAGTAAGAAATCTGAACACGCAAGCGCCCGGAATGGACTCTTCGATAAAGAATCCCTTTTCGCGCCACAAGATCATAAAGCACGTAATGATCCGATTCAGATAGTCCTTCGCTCCGCAAGTCAGTTGTCTTGCGGCAATCTTGAGCTTGAGTAAGAAATTGATAAACCGCTCCTTCTCGCGCTCGTACGTCTCCACGTCTATGAAGGCCTCCCGAAAGCTACGTTTGCGGCGTCCCCGTGCTTTTCGGCGTCCTTGTGTTGCGACAACCGCGGTGGCCTTGCCGCCAGCCTCCCCCTGTGGCGACGCAACGTTGGCGCTTTGGGGGCATTCGCCTTGAGAAGAAGTGCCTTCCTGCGCGGGGATGGTGACCTTGAGCCCGACCGTCTCCGCTCCGATGAACCCCTCTTCTTTTAGCAAACCGATGATCTCCTTTATCAGTTCATTGCACCGCCTTTCAAGCTCCTTCATCTTTCGGTAGTCCATCTTTGGCGGGTAGGATCGGTCGCTGAGCGCATGGTAGAGCTTGCAAATCTCCCACACCTTTGACTTTATCTCTTTCCGAAACAGAAACATTTTCACCCCATTCCTGTCTTTGAATTCTATTTGTTTGTGTGCGCCGAGTTGGAAAAAAATCTTGCTTCTCTCATCAGCCCGATCGTCCTTCCATGGGCAAGGCGGCGCACCCTCATTGTCTCTCCAGCCAAAAGGCGTGGATGGTTCGTTCATCTGAGGGTTGAGTAGATCATCAAGGAAAGTTTCAACTGGAGGGCATGGATTTTCCTCAACCTTGATACTAATGCTACTTTTGATTGCAAAGAGAGTATTCTGTACAAGAGGGTTCTCGCTCAACTCATACAGTCTCTGTCGCACTAATTCTTCAATCTTTCCTGAAAATTTTATTAGTCTGTGTTTGTCGTGGTTTCGCTCTTCGTCCACATGACACAATTTGTCCAGGGAACTTGAATTGTGTTGTCCCCCGGTCCCTGTAAACAGGTCTACTGCTGTTGGCTGACAATTGTCAGTCCGCTTGTTGTTCTTTTCCATTTTTTTTAAAAAATGGGTTGACGACTCCTCCCGCGTGGAGGTTTATCAATGGTCAAAGGTACAAACTTTAGTTAAAGGCCGCAAGAAAAAAGTGGGAAAATGCTAGTTAAAAACAATTAATATATTGATTGTGAGATTCTTAAAAGACATTTTGTGTTATTTATGTATCTGTGTTATTTTGCCACTAATTATATCTCTTTAACGGTGTGTTTAACGGGAACTTAAGATGTGATCTTTCTCAAATCTGTCTTTCAGTTAGTTGATCTCTATTTTAGTAGTCATATTTATTGACCAATCACTTGCGGTTTTCTTTGGGGATTGCATATATAATGGTATATTGCAAACAAACAGTTTGCCCCGCTTGTCGGGGCGGGGTGGGGCAGCCTGCGAAATGGGGGCTTGTGCCACCCGTGGAGCGGAGGCGGAAACTCGCATTTTTCTTAGGTCGTATGGATGGGAATGCTTACCTTTGCGCCCGGAGGTCCATAAGCCATCCGCTTGCGCCAAGCCCACTCGGATAGGAGGGGCAAGGGAAAGGGCAAGGCCGAAGGACTATATAAATAAGGAGCAAGAGGAATGGGAAGGGACTGTTAAGCGATGGAAGCAAAAAATATGGAAGCAAAAGACATGAATCGGAAGGACAAAGAAGTAAAGGACATGAGACAAGTCCATCTGACTTCCTTGTCGGCAGTAGTCGATGAGGTGTGGGGCGAAAAGGGAAGTCCTCATCGCGACGCTATGGAGAGGCGGCTGCGGGCCGAGACGGGTAAACGGATGACGTAACCACGCGGCCCCCTGTCTCCAAAAACTTGTCACGAGTCTCCCGCTCCTCCGTCGCTCCAACGCTCGGCCTGCGGCCAGTTGCGCCCGTTGATATTCCCCCCAAAAACTGCTCTTGCGCGATTTTTCTTGGGGAAAAGTTTGGAAAGCCAAAGATTATTCTTACCTTTGCATCGTCAGTCCTCGCCAAGCCTCTTCACAATGCTCAAATCGTGCGAGGCGTTTTTTGTTTATGCCCCTTTGCGCACGGACGGTCCTACGGCCTTTGCCAAACGGCATGGATTCCTCAGAACATAGGCATCCTCGGAAAATCAGAAAAAGCCTGTCAGCTGAGGAAGAAGGTCTTGACCAGCGAGCGCAGTTGCTCGTCGGTCAAGCGGTCCACGCCCACTTTGTCGATCAAAGCATACTCCTCTTTCTTGCTGGTGATCACGTATTTTCGTTCTCTTCCGTCCACTTTGCACAGCAGGTGGTAGTTGCCTTTGTAGGTCTTCTCCACGCGTATGTTTTCAAAAAGCGTCCCGCCCGTTTTGATCGTTGTCGCCTTGCGTCGCTCCGCCAGTCCCCAGTCGGTCAGATGATGGTTGAGGGTGGTCTCGACGGCGCCAGTCCAGCGCGGGCTCACCTCGCATTCCTCGGCAAAGTCCCTGAACCGTCGGATGGCGGCAGTCACCTCGCCTATGATACCCTCCGCTCTTTTGATCCCGTTCTCCTTGCCCAGGGCCAGCGCGTCTTCGATCGTTTGCCCCTGGAGCTTGCCCCGCATCATCAGGCAATGCATCCTCTCGGGCAGGAAGCCCCCGATGTTGAAGATATAGGTCAGGTCGTAGGCCGGGGCCAGTCGCCAATGGCCCTTCTCGTCCATCAGAAACGAGAAGTTCTTGTTGTGGTCGTCCGTGTTGTTGGCAAGGATATTGAACACCATTCTGCGGAAGACCTCCTCCTGGTCGCTCTCAGGCAGTCGCATCTTGCGACAGACCGCCAGCAGCTGTTCGTAGCTGTCGGCATCGGGAGATAGCGCCGCCAACGTCTGCATGTGCAGTTTGCGGCCCTCCTCGCGGTCGAAGCGACGGGTGACGAAATGCTTCCGCCCCTCCACCTCCAGGGTCTCGCACGCCATCATGCTTATGCCTGCCGCCTTGGCCATTTTGTGGTAGGCCATCTCCAGTTCGGCCGACGATCGCTCGGTGTCGCCAAACTTCAGTATGCAGTACGCCAAGCCCTGGCGGCCCGCCACCTGCCCGCTTCTGATCTCCCCGGTCTCGGGATCGATGGCTATGATGGCCTTGGGTTGGCGCCCGCCAGCCGAGGTGCCCACGGCTATGAGCGACTGCATGGTCAGCGACTCCTCGGGCGCCACTCTTGCGTTCTCGCGCTCGAGGTATATTCTCTGGGCCAAGTCGGTCAATGCCCTCATGTTCAGCTTGTCGGAACTGCTGATGCCGGAGGATTCGGGCACAAACTCCAGGGCTCCCATCCCTCGCCTGCCTATGAACGAAAGAATGTCGAGCGGGGTGATCTCCTGAGGGCGAAGGCTGCTTTGTATGCGCCAGCACTCAAACACCTGGTTGCCCCAGGCGTCGGGCAGCGAGTCGGCGAGGAAAGGAGGCAGCTTGCGGTAGATCTTCGTTTCCCTGTCGCCCATGATGGGGCGATGGCTGGCTGCCGACTTGACGGAGGCCATGAGTGGGAACGGGTCGAGGCTTCCGCGAAGGAAAGAGGGGTTGTACTCGAAAAACGAAACGCCTCTCCTTGTGTCCCAGAACAAGCGGCCGACCTCCTTGTCCCAGAGCATGATCTTGAGTGTACTTGTCGTCATGGTTTCTTATGTCTTATGCGTTGCACTTTCTTTTCCTTCCTGATCAGGTAGGGCGAGGGCGGCAGCTCCGGCAGCAGGTCGTCCAGGGCCTCGATCTCTCCTATCGCCTTCAGCAGCAGGAGAAACGTGGCGAGCGAGATGTTGTCCGCGGCTCCGCTCTCAAACTTGTGGATGGTCGTGGTCGTGAGGCCCGACTGCTCCGAGACCTCCTTCTGCGTCATGTTGCTGCGCAGGCGGTAGTCCTTGAAGCGGGCGCCAAGGAGCTTCACCAGTTGGGGGATCGCGTACTCGTAATAGTCCGTCATGAGGCTTTTTTTAATTTATATTGCGCTATAAGTTATGCCAGATTTTTGGCCCTATCTTATATTCTGCTTATATTTATCTCGCATGCAAAAATACGCGTTTTTTCCCGCCTCTCCAAACATTCCTGGCGAAAATCCTTCTCCCGCCCGCTTTTTTTAGCTTTTCGGCCGAGGGGGCGTGTCGGCTTTCTTGCAGACGAAGCGCGGACGTAAAGGAAAGAATGCCCTTTCGGGGGCGCGCTATTTACAAAAAAAGAGGTCTTAGCGTAAAATATACGCAATAAAATTTGCAAGAGAAAAATAGAATGTTTACCTTTGCGGCGTGAAATGGAACGCTTTCGATAAGCCATGCGCAGAACAGAGCTCGCTCAAGTTATGCCATGGCGAGAAAGGGTGTCATGAAGTGAAACTATTTAGTATAGACGATATGAAATTCAACGAAATAACCAAGAAATGGGAATCTCCCTTCTGGCATCCTGCGGTGACCACAGATGCCGTGGTGTTCGGATTCGACAAAGAAGACCGATCGCTCCAGGTGCTCCTGATCAGGAGGGGTAATGCCAAGCCTGGCGAGGCGCCTGCTTTCGAAGGTTATTGGGCTCTCCCAGGCGGTTTTCTCCAAAAGGAGGAAACGACTGACGAGTGTGTTCACAGAGAGTTGTTTGAAGAGTCGTCCATGAAATTGTTCAATAACGAAAGCGGCATTAGGCCGGAGTTTATAGAACAACTGAAAACATATTCCGCACGCGGAAGAGATCCCCGTGAATTCGTCATCACCGTCGCCTACTACGCGCTTGTAAAAAAAGAAAAGTACGAAATCAAAGGAGGTGATGATGCCGTCGAAGCCAGATGGTTCCCGGTCGATGTTCTACCTGAACTGAAGATAGCATTCGACCATGCTCAGATCATACAAGATGCAGTAGAAATGCTGCGTGAAAGGATCCACTTCGAACCAATCGGATTCCACCTGCTCGACAAAGAATTCACCATGCCTCAATTGCAGAATATATATATTGCAATATTGAATCCTTCCGAGGAAGACAAAAACTTGCGAGACAGAAGGAATTTCCCCAAGAAAATGCTGAAGCTCGGCTATATCAGGGAAACAGGCAAAAAGCTGACAGGCAACCCCTATCGTTCGCCCAAGTTATATACTTTTGACGAAGAGGCGTATGCTGCCGCAAAAAAGATTGGCATGAGACTGGAATTCTAATCATAGATCTGCGTGGACCTCTCTTATCCGGAGAGGTTTAAAAGGCGCCAGTTTCCAATGTGTACCCGTTACGCATTGGCTCTCGTAAAGCAGAGTCATTTCTGTTGCCTATAACCAAAATTTCATTGCGTAAAACTTACGATAAGTAATTAACATTTAAAAAAAAGCAATTATGGAAAGATTTGATGACATTTGTCCGGAAAATGAGTTCGAGGACAAGAATTACAACGAGGAGTACGATCGGGAATACTCTTTCGATCAAGGCTACGAGTGGACCGAAGAAGATGCTTGGGATGCTCTGACTGACGGCATGTATGGTGATATGCCAAGCAATCCGTTGGAATACGATGCAATGATGGACGCCATGGGCTTTTAACATAATCCGTTCGAATATGAAAAAGACTATCACAAAATCAAAGCATAAGACTGCTCCAAAGGCCAACCATGTCCAGCGCGTTTTCAATCTGATCATTCTCGACGAGAGTGGATCGATGTCAAATATTGCAATACAGGCAATAAGCGGACTCAACGAAGTTTTCCAGACCATCGGAAAGGCTCAAAAAGAACATCCGGGACAGCAGCATTTTATCTCGTTCGTGACTTTCAACAGCACAAAGATCAGAACAGTCTTTGATCGCCAAGCGGTAAGATCCGACAAGGAAATCATGTGGACTGACTATATGCCGAACAGTTGCACCCCGTTGTATGATGCGATGGGAGAATCTCTGAACAAATTGAAAAAGCACGTTGGTGATGATGATGTCGTTTTGGTGACAATCATTACTGATGGCTACGAGAATGCTTCAAGAGAATATAGCGGGCATGGTATCAAGAGACTTGTAGCAGAGCTGAAAGAGAAAGGTTGGGTCTTCGCTTATATCGGCACTAATCAGGACGTGGATGCGGTTGCTGACGACATGGGGATTGGTAGCAGAATGCGTTACCAATATTCCCCCGAAGGTGCAGCCCGGATGTTTGCACAAGAGCGCGTTAGTAGGAAAAGGTTCTTTGACAGGCTGGCAACTCAAGGTAAAAGTATTATAAAGGATAAGCGCTTTGACTATTTTGAGTCGGAAGAAGAGTCAGAGAAAGAGCCAGAAACTGCTCGGGACAAGATTGGCGATACTGCTTCTCCCAGCGATAGCCAGGAAGCGGAAGGTAAGGATTGGCAGGAGGCCGGCCAGGAGCAAGTATCTTCAGAAGACAACGAAACGGCAGAAGGCCCCGAAAGGCCAAAGACCTTTTTGGGGAAAATAATGAATGGTATTAGGGCTATGATATGTCCTAAAAAATGATTTTTTTAAAAGTATGGAAAAGGTAAAAATGTTAGGCGCTACGCCATGTGCCATAGCAGCCTGTATGTGTCCCATTCCTGGAGATATAGCAAAACGTTGCCATTCTCTCACTTTGGACAGAGAATCTCAGAGATGTCAAGGATAGATGGTGTGAATTAATAGAAGTGAGAACCGTATAAATTGTGAAAATCATGAATATTTGGATAATCGTTGCACTTTACTGGATCGTCTGTTGCGTTTTGGTATATGTGCTTGCACATATAAACGGACAAGTGGCTTATCGCAGAATGATGAAGCAAAAGACTACCTTTTGGGAGCATCTGCTCATCGTCCTATTTAGCCCATTGGCAGCTCCTATTATGCTATTTGCCACAGCGTATCATGGCTGCATCAATCTGTATTATAGGAACCGTCCAAGACCGCTGCCCAAAAAGATGAAAAAGTATATGAAGAAAGATTGCGTGTTGGACGAGAACAATCAGACCGTCTCCTTGGCGAAGTACAACTACATGCATTCCACGGAATATACCTTGGATGATGTCTATGGCAAGGGTTATGTTGAATCGTTGACCGAAGAAGAGCGGGCTAGTATCGCCACAGAATTCAAGGAGCATGACGAACCGGAGAAGGTTCAAGAAAGCATATCAGACATTCCAGAAGTAGGAGAATTATGGTTGTGAGAAGATTTGCCCTTTGGGTACTTTCGTGGATTTTGAAAATCTTCCCGACTCAAATGCTGAGCATGCAGAGAGATTCTGATACGCAATGGCAAAGAGACCTCCTATGAAGAGAAAGAAAAGATGATCATATTCAAGTATCATTGTGGCAGATATTTCCGAAACAGGTTGTAAATGTAGGCCCCAGAGCATTGCTTTGGGGCCTATACTTATAGGTTCCATTATTATTGTACCCTTTTCCCGCCATTATTATTGTACCCTTTCCCGCCATGGCATAACTCGTTCAAGTTCGGTTCTGCGCATGACTATCGAATGCGTTATTCCAATATTCCAGTATTCCAATATTCCATTATTCCAATAGGCCGATATGATCTTCTCATGCCTCGCCCCTCCTCGCCCTGGGGGGCAAGAGAAAAGCGATATGGGAGACTTCTTGGGAAGGTCCTATATCGCTCGGGGGGTGATCATTTACAGATAGGGGAATATAGATTGGGGGTCTATATGGGGCAGGGGCGGCTAATCGCGATCGTGCTTGTCGTGTTTGTGATGCTTGCCGTGCTTGTCGTGCTTGTCGTGCTTTCCCGGTCGGCCATAGCCTCGGTCGTGCTTGTCGTGCTTTCCCGGACGTCCATAGCCTCGGTCGTGCTTTCCCGGACGGCCATGATGCTTGTCGAAGCGGGGGCGATGGTGGCCGTGGCCTCGGTCGTAGCGCGGGCGATGGTGGTAGCCCGGTCGGCAGGTGGGGTATCTCCTATATATATGGTGGACGTAGGCGCGGTCTTGCCAACCGATGGGGCGGTAGAAGTAATAGGTGTTGCAGTATTTGCGCCATTGCCCGGGCGAGAGGTAGCGGCGTATCTCGCGGTTGCGGCGCTCCCATCCATAGGAGTCGATGTCGCGATAGCTATTGATGCTGTTGAGGTAGGCGAGGTTGATACTGAGGATGCTGTTGCGGTAGCCCGGTCCGATACCCAGTTCGGCTATCATCTTGTCGGTAATGACCGTGGCTTCCTCCCGCACGTCGGCCAATCGCTGGGCCGAGGCGGAGACGATCACGACGAGGGCGGCTACGGTTGCTAAAAAAATACGTTTCATAATCCAGACTTTCTTTTGAGGGTTATTACTCGTTTTCTGCTGCAAAAGTACGATTCCCCACTCATGCGGCCAAAGGAAAACCCATAAACCCGCATATAGTTTTCCCTTTCTCTTGCGAGGAAATCCCGAGGATATAAAGAAAAACAACTTGAACAACTTTTACAACTATGAACAATGCTTCGCCAGGACATCGCCTCTTCGAGGCCCAAGCAGATCAAGGGCTGCTGCAAGGGAAACAACAAGTAACAACGCTTCGCCTCGGACGCGTTTCCTGCTGAATCTACGTGGACACATGGGAAAACAACTTGACCAACTTTTACAACAAGTAACAACGCTTCGCCAGGACATCGCCTCTTCGAGGCCCATGCAGACCAAAGGCTGCTTGCAGGGAAACAACAAAGAACAACGCTTCGCTTCGGACGCGTTTCCTGCTGAATCTACGTGGACATAAAGGAATGCGCACCCAAGGCGAAGCGTTCTTGTTGTGTTTCTCGTCAGCAGCAGGCTGTTATGGTTTCTCCTGGAGGCTGGCAAGGAGGTCGGCCACGACATAGCTGGAGCCACCCACGAAGATGAAGTCGTCGGGGGCGGCGTCGGCCAGGGCCGCGCGGTAACCTTCGGCGACGGAGGGATGGAGGGTGCCGTGGAGGCCGTGGGCCCGTCCGCATTCCGCCACTTTCTCGGCAGGGAAGGCCCTGTGGGTCGAGGGCTGCGTCCAGTAGTAGATGGCGTCGCGGGGCAGGAGCTCCATGACGTGGGCGAGGTCCTTGTCGTCCACCATGCCGAAGACGAGGCGGCGCTTGCGGGCCGGCTGCGCCATGATCTGGGGAGCCAGCATCTGCCATCCCGCCACGTTGTGG
>OBKR01002844.1_pt1 | contig 11955 bp, 10 predicted proteins | sample 1518991 | NCBI WGS metagenome assembly OBKR01 (sample SAMEA2452117, study PRJEB22498) | human gut metagenome | biome: human feces; feature: human gut; material: feces | place: Australia | collected 2012
CCCGACACTCTATCTGCAAGGCAATCGACATGACACGGTCGTATCCCAACCCGTACTTTTTCTTGAACTGTTTCATCATTTTCACGGCTTCGTGCGAACGGTATTTTCTCAAAATGGAGTCAATGTCGGCTGTGTAACGACCTCCTCGATCATCGTTGTATTCGCCATATCCAGCCAGCCGGGCGAGAATCGACATGAGTTCTACCTCCTTTTTGACCTGAGGATCGATTTTTTGAGCCCATGTATTGGAGGCATAGAAGATGATCAAAACTAACAGAATAGCGATTTTTTTCATGGTTTATAGTAGATAATAATAGTGATGCAAATCGATAGAAAAGGTGTTTGTCAAGACATGTTTATCTTAAAACTTTCAATATCGTTTTCCCTAAATTGGCTGTATAATCTTTGAAAAACTCTATTATCTCGGGGTAGAACGAAGCAAAAGTAGGAAATTCTTTTCTGTTTTCGGTATAGTAATATATTCTTTTTATCAACTCAGGAGTCCAGGAAAAACCGCGTTCTATTCCTTCATCGACGGCTTTCCGTATGCTCTTCTTGCTCGATCCGTTGTCGATAAGGTAGTAAATTGCAGAGGCGTAAGCCAATGATTCTTCCATGATACTTTTGTCTGTTACGGCGGCAATAGGTTTTTCTCTCGTATATCGATGTGCGTTTTCACATGCTTTTTCCAGCGTTGTTTTTACATCGTTATTTTCTATGTCGATAAACGAGAGGCATAGCTCTTCGGTGATGGTTCCGACGGCACTTTTGTCGTAGAGCGGTCGTCCGTTGTTATCGACGGCGTAATACATGATCGAGAAAATTTCTTCGGGTCCGCCTTGTCGGGTACGGGTTGCTCTGTAATAATTGCCTCCTGAGGCAAACCCGATGACGATATGCAGGTCTTTATTCGGCTGTGTACCGTAGAAACGGGAATACCAGGAGGGGTCGATATGGCTTACGACAGAATTGTAAAAAGAAAGAATACCGTTGGCATACACGTCGGAGTGCTGGTCGAAAAATTTCCGAAAGTCGCTTTGTCGGTAAAAATCGTTCAAGGCATCGAGAAATGCGGAGGTTTCTTTATCATTTAAAGATATCGAATGATTATTTTCGGTATCGAGTTTGACGATATGATCGCCAAGACATTCGAATTGTAGTGCCAAAGTCATGACATCATCGGCCTCGATTTTGTGCGTATTGCGGAAGTTTTTCATCATTTCAACGGCTTTGTGCAAGCGATATTTTTTCAGATAAGAGTCGATATCGTTCGTATAGCTGCCGCCTGTGTCGGGTCGGAACTCTTCGTATCCGGCCAATCGGGCGAGTGCCGACATGAGTTCTATTTCTTCTTTTACTTGTGGCACGATTTCTTTGGCTTGTAAAAATCCTGTTGAGAGAAATATCGTAAGGCATATAATGAAAACAGGTTTCATCTTGGACATTTTTAGTGTGTGGTGTTTTTAATGAATTTGAAGTATGACTTTTACAGCCAGTGTGGTAAGGGCAAGCAACCATACGATGAGAGCCGAAATTTCGATGTTGCGTATTATCGAACGGCTTTGTGGCCACCAGCGATTGATGAGCAGGACGATGATAAGTACCAGCGGAACGATCCATAAGGCGTTGAGCAACAGTATCGAGAACCAATCATTAAAGAGAGCGATGGGTAGAGTAGTATCTCCGAAGTGGAACCTAACGCTGTCGGTTACAATGGAAGACGGTATGGCTATGAGACTGCCGCCGACAATGACCAGAATAAACAAGGCCAAAGCGATAATCGGCAACACGAGTATGCCTCCGCAACCGATCGCGGCAGCTTGCAGACACCCGTTTCCCGTGTTGCGGACTACGATGTTGCCGTTTTCGATATTGGTGGAGACAAATTGTCTTATGTTCTCGGCTGTCGGGCGTATACCCCGCATTTCCAATCGTTGGGCTGCTGTTCGGGCCATAGGTATTATCAGCCACATGACAAGGTATACAATGATGCCATAGCCTGTGAAAAGGAAAAAGATAAGAAATATGATACGCATCCACATCGGGCTGATGTCGAGATAAGTTCCCAGCCCAGAAGCTACGCCACCGATGATTTTGTCGTCAGGATTCCGGAAAAGTTTCTTTTTGATGAAATCTTCTTCGGGGTAAAGAGGGGCAGATGCGCCGTTATTGTTTACGTTATCCCGGGAGTTGTTTGTCGCTGCCTCTTTCGTGTCCGATTCTTTGTCGTCGATAGAGCCGAAGTCTTCGACTTTTCCCAATACGGCAATGGCTTCATCTACCCCCTGCATGGAAACCACCTGCATACCGTACCGTTTGTGTTCATTGAATATTTCCCATAAACGCATTTCTATATCGTTCATTACTTCGTTGGTCGAGGCACTTTCCCCGAAATGTTTACGGAGGCTGTCGAGATAGTTTTTCAGAACCTCGGCCGCGTCTTCATCGATGTAACAGGCGTTTCCGCCCAGATTGAAAATAGATGTCTTTTTCATTGTATATATGTATTTTATTTGTTGCTACTGTTATTATAACTCTTTGAGGTGGTTGACGGTTTTATTCAGGCCGTTCCATGTATCTTCCAATTCTGAGAGAAAGGCTTCTCCTACGGGAGTGATGACATAGTATTTGCGGGGAGGGCCTTGTGTGGATTCTTCCCATTCATAGGCAAGCAGACCATCGTTTTTCAAGCGGGTGAGCAAGGGATATAAAGTTCCCTCGACAACGATGAGATGCGCTTTTTTCAATTCGGAGATAATGTCCGATGTATAGGCTCGTTTCCTGCTGAGTAACAGTAATGTGCAGTATTCGAGCACACCTTTGCGCATTTGTGATTTGAGATTTTCGGTATTCATACGCTTTTCTTTTGCCTTTTGTTTATCCAAAGATATATAATTACAATAGTACTATGTATTGCATAGTACTATTATTTATAAATTATTAACATGTAGACATTGGAGATGGTGTGTTGTAATAACTCTAAATTATTGTGGATATGTATGTCATTTCGAGCGTATGCGAGGAATCTTCGCTTCTTTCATCGGATGAAATTTTCGGTGCTCTTGCACCTCAGAATGACACGCTTGTTCAGAAACAGATGGGGCGAGAAGAAAGAAAATGAAGTTAACTTAGATCTGTCGACCGAGTGAGAGGAATCTTATCGTTTGGTCGGAGATTCTTCAAGGCGAAGCCATTCAGCATGACATGCGCATGGAATGAGATTTTTCCTCCTTGCAGTCGTCAGAATGACATACGTGTTATTCCGAATGGATATGAGGAATCTCTACATATGTCATCTCGAACGAAAGTGAGAGATCTCATCGTTGGGGATTTTTCGGGGCTACGTACTTAACAGGGTTGTGATTCTTGATAGATGATTCTTCACTTCGCTTATACTCCGTTCAGCATGACATGCAATTCAAGGGCGGTAGCCTCTTGTCATTTCGGGTGGGGCCGATAGCCGATGAGGAATCTATTCCTTCTTATTGGTAATTGAATTGTTGCCTGCATGAGAGGGTTGTGGACAGAACTTTCAAGATGGCAGGTATTGGTGAAGAAAAGTGGTTATCAAAGAAAAGAGTTGTGCCCATTCTCGGTACAACTCTTTTCTTTATAGGAGGGTGATACTTAGTCTTCTTTCTCGGGAGCGTTGAGATCGAGGACCTCTCTGTCTCCGCTTTTGTCGAAGTATTGTTTGCGGAGAGGATTGGCGTGGTCGGCAGCATGTTGTACACGATTGTTCGTAACATCGATCGCCAGATAGAGAGCATGTCGGAAAGATTCTTCCGAGGCTTTATTCTGTCCTGTAATATCGTATGCTGTACCGTGAGCCGGGGAGGTGCGCACGATAGGCAGTCCAGCAGTGAAGTTTACCCCGTCTTCCATTGCCAATGTTTTGAATGGTGCCAACCCTTGATCGTGGTACATGGCCAATACTCCGTCGAATTGGGCGAAGTGTCCCGAGCCGAAAAATCCGTCGGCGGCGTATGGACCGAAACATAATATCCCTTGATTTTCGGCCTCTTTGAGTGTGGGTATGATGATTTCCTTTTCTTCTGTACCCAGTAGACCGTCTTCTCCGGCATGGGGGTTGAGAGACAGGACGGCAATACGGGGTTTCTCGATACGGAAATCTTCATGCAGACTTCGGTTGAAGATTGTCAGTTTTTCGAGAATATTTTCTCGTGTGATCATCGACGGGACTTTCGATAGGGGAAGGTGAGTGGTAACCAGTGCCACGCGTATGAGGTCATTGAGGAGAATCATGAGCGACTTCTGGCCGTTTCCGGTTTTCTTTTCAAAGTATTCGGTATGTCCCGGGAAGTCGAATTTGTCCGACTGTATGGTGTGTTTGTTGATCGGTGCTGTAACGATAGCGTCGATAAGCCCGGCCTGCAAGTCGGCTGTCGCGGCTTCGAGGGCGAGAAAGGCGGCTTCTCCGGCTTGTGCCGAAGGTTTGGACAATTCGACTTTCAGCTCGTCGTCGAAGCAGTTTATCATGTTGATTTTTCCGGCGGCACATTGTTCGGCCGAAGTAATGATGTTGAAGTTGAAAGGCGGCAAATCGAGTGCTTTACGATGGTAGGCGGCCACTTTGGAAGAGCCGTACACGACCGGCGTACAGAGTTCTACGATACGGGGATCGGAAAGCGTTTTCAGTATCACTTCATATCCTACGCCGTTGATGTCGCCGTGGGTAATACCTATTTTCAGTTTATGTTCCATGTCGAATTTTTTTATTCGGAAAAGTGTTTTCCCGATTATGCTAAGGTAGTTATTCTTTGTGAATAAAACAAATTTTCATTTTCAGGGGTGTACTGTGGGTTTCCTTTCTTGCAAGCACGTTTTATCGGTTTTGTTCTTTTCGGGCGGTCGACAGCATACCGCATGCTGCTTTGATGTCTTCTCCCCGGGAGGCACGTATGGTGCAGATGATACCCTTGCGGGAAAGGGCATCGCGGAATGCGATCATTTTTTCTTCGGAAGGGCTGTGCAGATTTACTTGCGGTATGGTATGGAACCGTATGAGATTGATACGGCAATCGAGGCCATGCAGCAGATGAGCCAGTTCGTTGATGTGAGCAGGGGTATCGTTGATACCTTCGAAAACGATGTATTCGAAAGAGAGACGGCGCTGGTGGCTGAAATCGTACTGTCGTAACAGTTCGATCGTTTGGGATATGGGAAATGCTTTTTGTATTGGCATCAATTCTTGGCGACCTTCGGCAAACGGGTGATGCAGACTGATGGCCAAGTGGCACTGACTTTCGTCGAGAAATCGGCGTAAGCTGGGAGTAATACCTATGGTCGATAGGGTAATGCGTCGAGGACTCCATGCAAAGCCGCTTTCCGAGGTAAGTATATCGAGTGCTTTCAGTACTTCATCGGTATTGTCGAGCGGCTCTCCCATACCCATGAATACGATATTTGTCAATTTCTCGAATTCGGGTATGGAAACAATTTGATTGATGATTTCTGTTGCGGTGAGATTTTTTTTGAAGCCTTGTTTTCCAGTCATGCAGAAGTAGCAATTCATCTTACAGCCTACTTGCGACGATACACACAATGTCGCACGCTCTCGGTCGGGAATATAGACGGTTTCGATGAAATTCTCGCCGGCGGCAAAAAGATATTTGACTGTTCCGTCTTCCGACCGATTTGCCTCGATCGGTTCGGTATAACCTATTTCAAAATCAGCGGAGAGTTTTTCCCGGTTGATTTTCGACAGGTTTGTCATTTGGTCGATGTTTTTCACACGGTTGCGATAAAGCCATGCGGCGATTTGAGAAGCAGTAAAGCGGGGCATACCGTATTGTGCGACCAATTCTTTTAGTCCTTCTCCGGTTTTCCCGGCCAAATATTGTTTGTCTGTCATTTCTAAAAGTGAAGTTTACAACACAAAGGTAGGGATTTGTTTCGGATTTTGAGAAAGGAATACTCTTTTTCCCGCCGGATATAAATAAAGCACCGCCGGATAATAAAGTCCGGCGGTGCTTTATTTTAGTGGAGAACATTGTCTCTATTAATAGAATTTGATTCGGTTATCTTCGATGTCGGCATTTTCTTCGAGTACGCTCATGAATTGATTGAGGAGCACGTATACCTTCTGATTGTATTTTTCTGCCTCGGCAGCGGCATCGATGGGTTCGTTGTTGTTCTCCTGACCGGTTACGGCAAACATATATACACCGCGATTACCGGCGATAGGACCTTCGAGTTTACCTTTGGCTGCGGTAGTAGCGGCTCCTATCAAGGCATTTTCGCTACCCAATCCGGCGATGGAAGATGTATTGAAGCTGATAAATTTAGCCTCTTCTACTTTTGAGTTCATCGCTTTGGCAGCCGCTTCGATATTGGTCGGATTTTTCGCTTTCAAGTCGGCAATGATTTTTTCGGCTTTTTTCTCTCTCATCAATTCTTGACGCAGATATGGTTCTACGGCAGCTTGGGGCATATAGCCTTTTTCGGAGATGTCGGATACCATAGCTACGAGGAAGCTATTCTCGATATTGAATATTTCTGAGAGAACATCTTTTTTCGCATTGAAAGCCCATTTTACAACCGTGCGACCATCATTGAGTGTTCCGAAGCTGATATCGTCGGGAGTCAACGTTGCGGTATTTACCAGCAAGCCTTCATTGGACGCATTAGCTTCGAAATCGGCCAGTTTATTATTGTTGGCGATATATTGGCTTACTTTGTTGTAGAGCTCACTGTATGTGTCGGAACTGGGACGTACGTTCATAACCAGTTGGGCCACGTTTGCTTTGGCCACGTTTGCTTTGCGTTCGGTTACTTGTACAAGGTGAATACCGTAGGGCGATTCTATACGCACCACGCCGTTGTTGCGGCTATTGAAGCAAAGGTCGTTGAATTCTTTGCCGAATTGCATGGCATCTGTTTCAGTAACCCAACCTATTTCTCCACCGTTGGCGCCGGAATTTCGTTCGGCAGAATATTGGCGTGCCATTTCTGCGAAATTACCGCCGTTTCTCAATACTGTGTAAATGCTGTCGATACGAGTTGTGGTAGCAGCATCGCTGTTGAGGGGGAACATGATGTGGCGTACTTTGACCGAATCGGGTGCGTTGTGTTTACCCATCAGACGGTACATTTTATATGCTTCACCTTCGAAAAAGGGACCATATACATCGCCAACTTGCGATTTCTGTACGAAATTTTTCATTTCGTCGTCCATTGTATTTACGGCCACATAAGCTTCGCTGTAAGGAACATCGGTGTTGAAAGTAAGGAATCCGCCCATGTCTTTGGTCGAAGCGAAAGTTTCACGCAATGCATTGATTTTTTCTTCGGTGGTTTTGTAGTCGGCTTCGCTGGGAACGATCTCTACTGAGATGTATTTGATGGTGCGGTGAGCATCTTGCTTGTAACGTTCTTTGTCTTTGTTATAAGCTGCCGTCAATTCTTCGTTGGTGATGGTGATGTCTTTATCGGCAACACTGGAATAAGGTTGCAGGGCATAAGCAAATTCTACCGATTTACGTCCGTTATCGTACGATGCTTGTAAATCGTATTTGTTGGGAGCCATCGTTTTGAGAACCAAATTGAGGTATTTCTCCGAGAGACGTTGTTTTTTTACATCTTGTTCGAGAGCAATCCATTTGGTACGGTAATCTTGGATTTGTTCGATAACGTTTTCGGGGTATTGCGAAAGGTCATCGTTGAAGATTACTTGCAGGAAGTTGAGTAATTCTGCTTTGCTGGGGAACATTTGTTGGATTTGCGGAGCGATGTGGTCGCCTTGCAACAAGTCGGTCAATTCCTCTTTCGATACTTGTACGCCTACATTGGCAGCTGCATCGCTGATAACCATTTCCTGCACGATTTGGTCGAATACGTCCTTATTGATGCGGGCGGAATAACCTTCAGGCAAAGACATGCCGTATTGCTGACGGAACATGGCCTGCATTTCTTCGGTGCGGCGGTTGACCAATTCCGAAAATTCTTGTGTTGTAACCTTTTTACCGTTTACCACTACGACTTTGTCTTGCGACATTCTGAAAAAGGCTTGTCCCGAGTTGAGGAAGTCGCCTATGATAAACGCGAGCAGGGCGACACCGATTACGATGACCAGAAGTCCTGCTTTGTTTCTGATTTTTTGTAAAGTAGCCATTTATGTGTTTTGTTTTTAAGTTTCGGTTATAGGGTGTTTCCCATGTTAAAGCGCACGAAGATACAAAAAAAAGTGTTTGTTTGTGAATTTTACAGCCAATTTTATCGTTTTTCGCACTCTTTCTCTTTTGCTCCGGCAACGGAGTCGGTTTCGGCAATCCGCATTCTCACCCGACCTATGCGGGAATTGTTTCGGTCTAAGATTTCGAAAGAGTATTTTCCGTTTTCGACGGTTTCTCCCGGTTGCGGGATTGTCTGGTGATCGTGCAGGATATATCCGGCGATTGTCAGATATTCGTCCGATTCGGGCAAATCAAGATGATATATTTCATTGATTTTGCTTATTTCCATGCGTCCCGAAAATTCGTATGTGCGGTCGTCTATTTTTTTTGAAAAATAACGGGGAGTGTCGTGTTCGTCCTCAATGTCCCCGAAAATTTCTTCTACGAGATCTTCGAGCGTGATGATACCGGCTGTACCTCCGTATTCGTTTACAACGACTGCAATGCTTTTTTTCTGTTGCATGAGCGACTTCATCAGTTTTTGAGCCGGCATGGTTTCTGCGACTTGGGTAATGGGGCGGATATATGTTTTCCAGTCGACCGAACGTTTAAAGAGATCCGATGAATGAATATATCCTATGATGTGGTCGATATTGTCCTTATATACAAGAAGTTTGGAAAATCCCGTGTCGGTAAATCGTTTTATCAATGTGTGTTCCGATGTTTCGTCGATATTTACGGCGATGATTTCCGGACGCGGAATCATGCATTCCCGGGTACTTCGAGTTGAAAATTCCAAAGCATTTTGTAAGATTTTGACTTCTGTTTCGACGGGTTGATCGTTGTTTGAATCTTCTATACTTTGTTGCAGAAATTGGTCGAGTTCATCGATGCTGACGGAGTTTTCGGGTATATTTTTTTCGATTTTTATTCCCGACAGGCGCAATATACTGTCAGATATACCAGTCGAGAAACGAGTAATCGGATATAAAATGATGTATATGAGGAATGTGGGTATAGCAAAAAATCGTAGGCAGAAATTGGGGTTGATCCGGAACAATGCATTGGATAGGAATTCCGACGTCAGGAGAATTGCTATTGTTGCAACGATTGTCTGTCCGAGTATGATAAATAGAGACTGATCCCAAATTCCGGCAATCAGTGGGCGTGTGAGGGTAGCTATGCTGATACCGAAAATCACCAGGGCTATGTTGTTACCGACGAGCAATGTTGTGATGAATTGTCGTTGATGCCGTGTGAAGAGGGTGAGTATGCGGCCGATGACGGTATGGTTTTGAGCATCGAGGTCGATACGCACTTTATTAGAAGAGACAAAGGCTACTTCCATTCCCGAAAAGAAAAATGAAAATAGTAGCGAGATGATGATAAGTATAACGGCGGGTGTCATTTTTTCGGGGTGTATTTTTTTGCATTATTTTCTCGGGAGCGAGGAGTATCGGTCCGCTTGCTTTTTTTTTCGTCGCTCTTATCTTGGTTTATAGGGAATATGCCCGTCGTATGTCGTATGGTATATTGCGTCATGGCTTCGTTCGATATGAATCCGACGCCTTCGATAATTCTATCCGACCGTTCGATGTGTATGGCACTGTCGGAGTAAATACTCTTTTTCTGTTGATTCCAATATATTTCTTCGGTAAAGAATCGTTCGTCCTGCATGTTTTCTATGCGGACGTCTCCTCTCAGTCGCCAGAGTTGCAGTTTATTGAAGAATATGGCGGTATCGCTTAATATAAAAGATTCGGTAGCAAAATTCGAATCGAATTTTTCGACGAAAATACCCTGCGGGAAAAACCAATACGGCTCATCGGCTTTATCGAATACCCTCCATTCTTTGGCTTGTATGCGATAGCGGGTTACGCCGGAGTCGGAAATGAGGGTATTGACATCGAATGTCGAAAGGGAAGGGACGTCTTTGGGGTCTCCGAAACTTTCGATAATGGCTTTTTTCTCTTTCTGGCAGGAGGTCAGTATCGATACCGATGCCATCACTATGAGCATGATTGTAACGGTAAGTGGCGAAATCCCGATAGAATGATGTCCGATCTTCATAATTCAGGCGTACTGTTCCACCGTGTTTCGGTTAGTGCAAACGGCTTTTATAGAACCACATCTCATTGAATGTCAGCCCTACGGAAATTTTGAATTCATTTTCGGTAACCAGTCGGGTCGGAGTCGTTCTACGGTTGGTATAGCCGAATGTAATATTGATGATCGATTTGTTTCGCTTCATGGGTATTCCTGCACCCAAAGTAACTCCTGTTTCCCACAAATCATTGTTTCCGGTTGACGACTTGACGAGGGGATATGAACGTCCCACGCTCAATCCTGCCCGATAACGGACACTTTGGAAAAATTTGTTCGAATATGTTTGGGGGAGAAGTTCTGCGCCGATAGCGGCATTGAGATAATTGTTGAAATAAGATGTCGAATTTTCAAATTTGGATTTGCTCCACGACTGGAACGTAAAATCTGCTCCTATTGTCAATCGCTTGTCGTATGTATAGCTTATACCGGCCCCGTAAGATGCGGGTAAAGAATATCCGTTTTTCAGTTTTATGGTATCGTTTTGAAAGTAAGAGGTATTTCCCGAAGATGTGTTATAATTCCCTCCGCTGATATAGCCTTTTCCCAAAAGTTTTTTGCTCGGTGTGTAAACAGCACCTAAGGTAAGACGGTTTTTTTCGTTGATACGTATGGCATATTGTAGGCCTATATCTATGCGATAATCAGAGATATTGAGGGTGTTGTCGAAAACGGTAGCGTTGGTAGCATCGATGTTGGAGATCGATGTCGAGCTGTTGGTGATTTCTCCGAACAGGTAATTGACGTTTACGCCAAGCGTAAATCCCTTGAACAAATAAGCTCCCAGACCGATATAAGCCTGATTGATGCTTCCTTCTCCGGTCTGTCTTACCGTGCCGTTCTTGATACCGCCGGTATAGTCATATCCTACTGTGGAAAATGGTAGGACGCCGATGCTTGTCGCCAACCATCGGGCTAATGGAAATTGCAAGGCAAAATATTCAAAACTCCAATTTGTCCTGTGTTCTTTCAGCGATCCTTCTTTCATGTAATCGAATTGCAAACTTACACCGAAGTCGCATAGGAAAGTGAGTGTATCGATAGCCGCGTAGGAAGCCGGATTTTTTATATTGATTTGTTTTCCGCTCTGTATGGCATAACCTATTCCGCCCATCGATCGGGAAGCTCCGATGGTATGGTTATCGAGCGTGCCGTAACCGTAACGGGAGTATGGGCTGTCGATGTTGCTTTGTGCATGTAAGGGAAGTGTCCCTATGAACAAGGCGGCAATGAAAAATGTGTATAAAACCGATTTATGGGTAGACATTATGATACAATATTCTGTTTAATCCTTTCAATACAATACAATCGTCTACAAAGATGGAGGTTTTTAATTTGTCTGCCAATAAAAAAGCATCTCCACCCGTTAAAAAAATCAAAAGCTCAGGATATTCTTGTCGCAGACTTGATATATAACCTTCGATTTCGTAGCAAGCTCCGAGAATCGCCCCCGAACGCATTGCCGTTTCCGTATCATAGCCCAAGAGAGGAGTATCTCCGTTTTTTTCTACGACAGGCAATTTTTCGGTAAATTTATTCATCGATCTCAAACGCATCTTTATACCCGGCGCGATATTGCCTCCGAGGAAATGTCCTGTGGCTGTAATCATGTCGTATGTGATACACGTCCCGGCATCGATGACCAGAATATCACGATCCGGAGCTTCGGCACGAGCCCCTATTACGGCGGCGATACGATCGCTTCCCAGTGGTTTCG
>OBKR01002863.1_pt1 | contig 11900 bp, 10 predicted proteins | sample 1518991 | NCBI WGS metagenome assembly OBKR01 (sample SAMEA2452117, study PRJEB22498) | human gut metagenome | biome: human feces; feature: human gut; material: feces | place: Australia | collected 2012
CAGTGCTTTTGAAAGTCACAAGTTTGTGCTTGCCACAAACTTGATATTTGAAAAAACCTCGGTATACACAGTGCTTTTGAAAGTCACAAGTTTGTGCTTGCCACAAACTTGATATTTGAAAAACTTAGGTATACACAGTGCTTTTGAAAGTCACAAGTTTGTGCTTGTCACAAACTTGATATTTGAAAAAACTTAGACGTAAGGTTTTTTCAAATTATTATATGTTATTTTCCCACAATTATCAATAAGTTAATAACTTGCATTACTATTATATTTTATGTACAATATATAAGTTAATGAATAAAATCAGGTTAAGTGTAACCTGTTAATGAAAGGTAGGCTCGCTTATAATGGGGATTAGTGTAAAGCTTCAGGCTTTTGAAGGTCCGTTAGATCTTTTACTGCATCTTATAGATAAGAATAAAGTTAATATATATGATATTCCAATAGCTGATATAACAGAGCAGTATATGGAATATGTCAATAAAATGCAGGAGGAAGACTTAAATGTAGTAAGCGAATTCCTTGTTATGGCGGCTACACTGCTTGATATAAAATGCCGTATGCTTCTTCCAAAGGAAGTTGATGAGGAAGGTAATGAGCAGGATCCAAGAGCAGAGCTTGTCGAAAAGCTGTTAGAATACAAGCTTTATAAGGCAATGGCAGAAGAGCTTAAAGATAAGCAGATGGATGCCACAAAGCTTTATTATAGAAAGCCTGATATTCCTAAAGAGATCAGTGAATATGTGCCAGAGGTTGATATAAAAGATGTCATAGGAGATACCGATCTTTTAAAGCTTAATGCAATATTTTCAGACGTAATGAGAAGAAAAGATGAAAAGGTTGACCCAATAAGAAGCAAGTTCGGTAAGATAGAGAAAGAAGAAGTTACTATGTCAGAAAAGCTTGTTGATATTAAGGCGTTTATGATGGAACATAGGACATTCAGTTTCAGGGAACTTCTTATGAAGGGGGCTTCAAAGGTTGCGGTTATTGTTACATTTCTTGTTGTATTAGAGCTTATTAAGACAGGATTTGTTATTGTAGAGCAAGAGGGGACTTGCGAGGAAATATATATAACAGTGACGAAGGATCCGGAACTTATAGAAGGAATTACCGAAGAATAATTAATAATACAGCAATGCTTTATAAGTTTTAAAAGCATATATGTATATGACACAGTAAGTGTGTATTAATTCTGTTAATTAAAGCAGGATAAGAATGGAGTGCAGAATGAGTATAGAAAAGACAGAAGCGGCAATAGAAGCTATACTATTTACTATGGGTGAATCAGTAGAAGCAGAAAAGATCGCAGTGGCTATAGAACACGATGTCGATACAACAGTCAAGATTATCCATAATATGATGGATAAATATGAAAACGAAGACAGAGGTATCAAGATAATTGAATTAGAGGGAAGCTTTCAATTATGTACCAAAGAAGAATATTACGACAATCTTATTAGAATATGCAGTCAGCCAAGACGATATACATTGACAGATGCAGCACTTGAAACGCTCTCAATAATAGCGTACAAGCAGCCGGTTACTAAGATAGAGATAGAAAAGATAAGAGGTGTTAATTCAGACAGGTCAGTTAATAAGCTTGTTGAATTAGAACTTGTTAAAGAAGTTGGAAGACTTGATGCACCGGGAAGACCGATGCTTTTTGGAACAACTGAAGAATTCCTTAGAACATTTGGTGTAGGTTCTATTGATGAACTTCCGGTTATAAGTGAGTATATGGTTGAACAGTACAAGGAAGAGGCTGAATATGAAATAGCAAGCGAATTAAAAGAAGAAGCTATGAATGAGGAACAGCTTACATTGGACATATAATTAACCAGACATTTATGTATAGATAGTTAGAATATAATGAGTTCACCTGATACAAGTGGTTATCTTAAACAGTGGGCAGAAATGAGGTATATTATGGAAAGAGCAAATGCGTGGAATAAGTATGATTCTAAAAAGAAAGCAGAAGTATTTGATTTTGCGGAACAGTACAGACAGTTCATCTCAAAATGTAAGACAGAAAGAGAATGTGTAAAGGAAGGCGTTAGGCTTTTAAAGGAAGCTGGCTATGCGGACTTAAAAGAAGTTATTGCTGATAACAGGACATTAAAAGCTGGCGATAAAGTGTATGCTGTCAATATGAATAAGGCACTTGTTGCGTTTAATATAGGTGAAGAACCTATAAGTGCAGGAATGAATATACTCGGAGCACACATAGACTCACCAAGACTTGATATAAAGCAGAACCCTCTCTATGAAGAAACAGGACTTGTTCTTCTTGATACACATTATTATGGTGGTATTAAGAAATACCAGTGGGTTGCAATTCCACTTGCCATTCACGGAGTTGTTGCATTAAAGAATGGAACAACAGTAGAGATTGTAATTGGTGAAGATATGTCTGATACAGTAGTTGGTGTATCTGACCTTCTTATACATCTTGCTTCTGAGCAGATGGAAAAGAAAGGCACAAAGGTTGTTGAGGGTGAAGCACTTGATATTCTTGTTGGAAGTATGCCACAGGAGAAGGAACAATGCGATAAGGAAGCCAAAGATGCTGTTAAGAAGAATATACTTGCAATATTAAAGGATAAGTATGGAATAGAGGAAGAAGATTTCCTGTCAGCAGAATTAGAAGCTGTTCCAGCAGGTCCTGCAAGAGATTATGGAATAGACAGAAGTATGATAATGGGCTATGGACACGATGACAGAGTGTGTGCATATCCATCACTTATAGCACTTATTAATTCAAGTGAAGTTAAGAGAACAGGTGTATGTATTCTTGTTGATAAAGAGGAAATTGGAAGCGTTGGTGCTACAGGAATGCAGTCAAGATTTTTTGAAAATATGGTTGCAGAAGTTATGGACAGATGTGGAAATTATTCTGAGCTTGGATTAAGAAGGGCACTTGCTAATTCTTATATGTTATCATCAGATGTAAGTGCGGCATATGACCCTAACTATGCGAGTGTATTTGAGAAGAAAAATGCAGCTTATTTTGGCAAAGGTATGGTGTTTAATAAATACACAGGTGCAAGAGGTAAGAGTGGCTCTAATGATGCATCAGCAGAATTTGTAGGAAAGTTAAGAAAGATTATGGATGATGCAGATGTATCATTTCAGACAGCTGAACTTGGTAAGGTAGACATCGGCGGTGGCGGAACAATAGCTTATATATTAGCTAATCTTGATATGAATGTAATTGACAGTGGCATTGCTGTACAGAATATGCACGCGCCATATGAAGTTATAAGCAAAGCAGATTTGTATGAAACATTAAAGGGTTATGAGGCATTTTTAAAAAATGCTTAATAATACAATAATGCAAAAGTGATTATATAATATTTGCATAATATTAACATTGGAAGGATGACACATATATGAAATGGAATAGATATTCAATTAAGACAACAACACAGGCTGTTGATTTAATAAGCAGTGCTCTTGATGATATAGGAATTGAGGGGATAGAGATACAGGACAATGTACAGCTTACACAAGAAGAAGCTAAGACAATGTTTGTTGATTTTATTCCTGAGCTGCCACCAGATGATGGAACAGCAGTTGTTAATTTTTATATTGATTCAGATGAGGACGATGGAACATTAGTTAAAAAGGCTGAGCAGGAAATTAAAGATTTAAGAATGTTTGTTGATATCGGTGAAGGAACAATAACAAGGTCTGAGACAGAAGATAAAGACTGGATTAATAACTGGAAGCAGTACTGGCATACATTTACAATCGGTAATCTGTATATTAAGCCAACATGGGAAGAGATTACAGAGGAGATGAAAGGACATCCTGTTCTTAGCATTGATCCGGGAACTGCATTTGGAACAGGTTCACACGAAACAACAAGAATGGTTATTAAGCAGCTTGAAAAGTATGTTAAAAAAGGTGACAGAATACTTGATGTAGGCTGTGGAAGCGGAATACTTTCAGTAGTTGCCCTTAAATATGGCGCGGAATATGCACTTGGTACAGATCTTGACCCTAATGCAATTATTGCCTCAGAAGAGAATTCAGTTCAGAATAATATAACTAAGGAGCAGTTTGAGGTTATTGAGGGTAATATAATTGATGATAAGAATATTAAGGATAGATGTGGATATGAATGTTATGATATAGTGTGTGCTAATATTCTTGCTGATGTCTTAGAGCCATTATCAGTTAATATCCATGAGCATATGAAGCATGGAGCATATTTTATAACTTCTGGAATTATTAATACTAAAGAAGATGAAGTTGTTAATGCTTTCAAGAAGAATTCAGAGCTTGAGATAGTTGAGATTAACCACGATGGCGAATGGGTTAATGTAACAGCCAGAAGAAAGTAATTAATAGATAACGCGAAAGGATTACATATGTATCATTTTTTTGCAGAGCACGAGAATATATTTGACGATTACATTGATATTAAAGGCGGGGACGTTAATCATATTAAGAATGTACTGCGTTTAAAAAAGGGTGATGAGATACTTATAAGCAGTGGCGATAATTATGATTATAATTGTGTTATTGATACAATATCCGATGACTATGTACGTAGCCTTATAACATCAGTTAATGAGAAAGGCAATGAACTTTCATCAAAGGTATATTTATTTCAGGGACTTCCTAAAGCTGATAAAATGGAACTTATTATACAGAAGATGATTGAGCTTGGCGTGTATGAGATTGTTCCTGTAGCAATGAAAAGAAGTGTTGTAAAGCTTGATGATAAGAAAGCAAAGAGCAAGGTTGCAAGATGGAATACAATAGCTGAAAGTGCTGCCAAACAGAGTAAAAGAAGTATTATGCCAAAGGTTAGTGATGTTGTAAGTTTTAAGCAGGCAGTTGCTATGGCTTCGGAATTAGATGTATTATTACTTCCTTATGAGTGTGCAGAAGGAATTGAACATACAAGACAGGTTATTGCTTCTATCGGGAAAGGAAAGAGCATAGGTATCTTTATTGGACCAGAGGGTGGTTTTGATAAAGATGAACTTGAGCTTGCAACTAATGCAGGAGCTGATATAATAACACTTGGCAGACGTATATTAAGAACCGAGACAGCAGGTCTTATGCTGATGTCGGTGCTTATGTACAATATGGAGGAATAATAATGCAGGCATATCTTGATAATTCAGCAACGACAAAGTGTGCACCTGAGGTTGTAGATGTGTGCGTAAAAGTTATGAGTGAAGATTATGGCAATCCATCATCAAAGCATATGAAGGGCGTTGAAGCTGAAAATTATATAAAAGAAGCAAAAGAAACAATAGCTAAGACTTTAAAGTGCCAGGAAAAGGAAATACTTTTCACATCAGGCGGAACAGAGTCTAACAATATGGCAATAATAGGAACTGCTATGGCTAATAAGAGAAAAGGCAATCACGTTATTGTGTCATCGGTAGAACATTCATCTGTAAAAGAGCCTTTTAACTTTCTTAGTGAGAATGGTTTCAGGGTAACATATCTTAAAGTTGACAGAAATGGAATTGTGGACATTAATGACCTTAAGGAAGCGTTAGATGATGAAACAATTCTTGTATCAGTAATGTATGTCAATAATGAGATTGGTGCAGTTGAACCTATTGAAGAAATCGGACATATTGTAAAAAGCTACAATCCTGATATAGTGTTTCATGTAGATGCAATTCAGGCATATGGCAAATACAAAATAGTACCTAAGAAGTATAACATAGATTTATTATCTGTAAGTGGACATAAGATACACGGTCCAAAGGGAAGCGGATTTTTATATATTAAGGATAAGACAAGAATTAAACCTATAATATATGGCGGAGGACAGCAGAAGGGTATGCGTTCTGGAACAGAAAATGTACCAGCAATCGCAGGACTGTCGGCAGCAGTCAAGCTTATATATAATGACCAGTTTGAGGATAAGATTAATAAGCTGTATGAGCTTAAAGACTATTTTATAGATGAGCTTGAAAAGCTTGCTGATGTTGTTATCAATTCATATAAGGGTACAAAGTCAGCACCTCAGATTGTAAGTGTAAGCTTCAGGGGTGTCAGGGCAGAAGTGTTGCTTCACGCACTTGAGGATAAGAATATATATGTATCCTCAGGTTCAGCCTGTTCTTCTAACAAACCGGGCTTAAGCAATACACTTGTGGCAATTGGCCTTGATAATGACCTGCTTGACAGCACATTGAGATTCAGCTTCTGTTATGATACAACTAAGGAAGAGCTTGATTATGTAGTCAGTGCATTAAAAGAACTTCTTCCTGTGTTAAGAAAGTATACAAGACATTAATAATATAATTAAAATTGAATGGAGATAAAAGATGTATAAAGCATTTTTGATTAAATATGGAGAGATAGGTGTAAAGGGTAAGAACAGATACCTTTTTGAAGATGCACTTGTAAGACAGATAAGATTTGCCCTTGAAAAGGTTGAGGGGGAATTCGTAGTATCTAAGGAAAATGGAAGAATATATGCTACAGCACAGACAGAATTTGACTATGATGAGGCTGTAGAAGCATTAAAGACTGTATTTGGAATAATTGGAATATGTCCAGTTGTGCAGATAGAAGATAATGGCTTTGATGACCTTGCTGAACACGTTATTAAGTATATTGATGAGGCATATCCTGATAAGAATGTTACATTTAAGGTAGATGCAAGAAGAGCAAGAAAGAACTACCCTATGAATTCTATGGAGATTAATATGGAGATGGGTGGAAGAATATTAGACGCATTTCCTGAGATGAAGGTAGATGTTCATAAGCCACAGGTGCTTTTACAGATTGAGATTAGAAAGCATATTAATATATATTCAATAGAAATTCCAGGACCAGGAGGAATGCCAATAGGAACTGCTGGTAAGGCAATGCTTTTATTATCAGGAGGAATTGACAGCCCTGTAGCTGGATATATGGTTGCCAAGAGAGGTGTGCAGATAGAAGCTACATATTTCCATGCACCACCATATACAAGTGAGAGAGCTAAGCAGAAGGTAGTAGACCTTGCAAGACTTGTGTCTAAATATGCAGGTCCAATAACTCTTAATGTAGTTAATTTTACAGATATACAGCTTGCTATATATGAGAAGTGTCCTCACGATGAGCTTACAATCATTATGAGAAGATATATGATGAAGATTGCAGAAGAACTTGGCAAGGAAAGCAAATGTATGGGACTTGTTACAGGTGAGAGTATCGGACAGGTCGCAAGCCAGACTATGCAGAGCCTTTACTGTACTAATGAAGTATGTACAATGCCAGTATACAGACCGGTTATTGGTTTTGATAAGCAGGAGATTATTGATATATCAGAAAAGATAGGAACATATGAGACATCAATCCAGCCATTTGAGGACTGCTGTACAATATTTGTAGCTAAACATCCAGTTACAAAGCCTAATCTTAATATAATCAAACAGCACGAGCATAACCTTGATGATGTTATTGATGAGCTTATGAAGACAGCCATAGAAACTACAGAAAAGATAGTTGTTAAATAAAATGATGTAAATAATAACAGGGTGCCATACGAATTAACGTGTGACATCCTGTTATAGAATAATCATATTAAATTATCTGGCTGATTATACAATATATGGCTTTAATACAGCAAGAATTGTATCGATATCATTCTCAGCGTGAATATTTAAGTCGATAGGCTTTGATAAATCAAGGCTGAAAATACCCATAATAGACTTTGCATCAATTACATATCTTCCAGATACAAGGTCAAAGTCAACATCAAACTTTGTAATATCATTTACAAAGGATTTAACTTTATCGATTGAGTTTAATGAAATCTGTACAGTTTTCATTGGAATACCTCCCATAATATAATAATTTGCTTACTGAGTTAATTATAATATTTATGGGATTTATGTCAAGAACAAAGGAGGCCGATTTGAAAAAAGTTGCGATACACAACCTTGGTTGCAAGGTTAATTCATACGAAGCAGAGTCAATGGAGCTTATGCTTAAAAATGCAGGCTATGAAATAGTTCCATTTGATGAAGCGATAATTGCAGATGTATATATAATAAATACCTGTTCGGTTACTAATATAGCAGACAGAAAGTCCCGCCAGATGTTACACAAGGCTAAAAAGATGAATCCATCAGCAGTTGTAATAGCTGCCGGCTGTTATGTACAGGCAGATGAAGCAGGAGTTAAGAAAGATGAAGCTGTAGATATCGTGCTTGGCAACAATATGAAGATTAATATTGTTGATGTGCTTGAGCAGTATTTTAAGGATAATACAGCAGACGAATATGTGGTTGATATAAGCCACGATACAGAATATGAAGAATTAAAGATAGATAAAGTAAGTGAGCATACAAGGGCATACATTAAAATACAGGACGGATGTAACCAGTTCTGTTCATACTGCATTATTCCTTATACAAGAGGAAGAATAAGAAGCAGGGCGATTGAAGATGTTGTAGACGAAGTTAGAAGATTAGCTGACAATGGCTATAAGGAAGTTGTTCTTACCGGAATACATCTTTCTTCTTATGGCAGGGATACAGGTAAAGAGACCTTGTTAGATGTTATAGAGGCGGTTAATTCAATTGACGGAATTGAAAGAATCAGACTTGGTTCATTAGAACCAAGAATTGTGACAGATGAATTTGTCAGCCGTATAAGCAGTATGAAAAAGCTTTGTCCACATTTTCACTTATCATTACAGAGCGGCTGTGATAAGACACTTAAGGCTATGAACAGAAAGTATGATACTGCTGAATACTTAAAGGGCTGTGAAATTCTTAGAAAATATTATGATAACCCAGCGATTACGACAGATGTTATTGTGGGCTTTCCTGGTGAGACAGAAGAAGACTTCAAGATTACGAAAGCATTTGTTGAGAAGGTGCATTTTTATGAAATGCACATATTTAAGTATTCAAGAAGAAAAGGCACAGTTGCAGATACTATGCCTGATCAGGTAGATGATAAGATTAAGACAGCAAGAAGTAATGAACTTATTGAGCTTGCTAATGAAATGTCAGCACAGTACAGAAGTACATATGCAGATAGTGATTTGAGCGTGCTTATTGAAGAAAAGCAGAATATAGCTGGAAAAGAGTATTATACAGGCTATACACCTAATTATATAAGAGTTATGATTTCGGCAGAAGAATTTGATAAAGAAAATGTTTGCAGTAATTCAGGCGATGGTAATATAATTAATAATATATATACAGTGAAGGGCTGCGGTCTTGATAAAGAAAAGCTGCATATAATCGGAATGGAGAATTATAATGGCTGAATTAAAGTTAAGAAAGAATGAAAAAGGAATGATACTTGCAATTGATATGGGAAATACCAATATCGTTATTGGCTGTGTTGATGACAAGAAAGTATTATTTGAGGAAAGATTATCAACAGATTATTCAAAGACAGAATTGGAATACGCCATAGGTTTTAAGACGGTGCTTGAAATATATAATATTAACTCAGATGACATAAAAGGAGCAATTATATCATCAGTTGTCCCGCAGCTTGTTAATATAATAAAAGCGGCAGTAGAAAAGACAGTTGGAATTACACCGCTTATGGTCGGACCTGGAATAAAGACAGGTCTTAACATTCTTATGGATCAGCCAAGACAGGTTGGAACAGATATGATAGTTGATGCAGTTGCTACACTTAATGGCTATGGTGCACCAGCCATAATTATAGATATGGGAACAGCGACAACTATAAGTGTTGTAGATGAGAAAGAGAATTATATAGGTGGAGTTATACTTCCGGGAATACGTGTGTCAGTTGATTCGTTAGTATCAAGAACAGCACAGCTTCCAAGAATAAGCCTTGATACACCAAAGAGTGTTATGGGTAAGAATACTATTGATTGTATGAAGAGTGGAGTTATATATGGCAATGCTTCGTGCATAGATGGTATGCTTGACAGAATTATAGAAGCTAATGGTTTTGGAGTTAATGGAAAGCCAGAAGCGAAAGTTATAGCTACAGGTGGACTTGCAAAGGTTATAGTTCCTCACTGTAAGCATAATATACACATAGATGCGGAATTATTGCTTAAGGGTCTTAGAATTATATATGATAAGAATGTGGAGGGTAATTAAATGCTTAAAGGTAAAAATGTACTGCTTTGTGTTACAGGAAGCATAGCAGCTTATAAAATTGCAGAGCTTGCAAGCAGACTTGTTAAGCTTCATTGTAATGTTGATGTTATAATGACTAAAAATGCTACGAATTTTATCAATCCTATAACATTTGAAACACTTACAGGCAATAAGTGCATAGTAGATACATTTGACAGGAATTTTCAATTTAATGTTGAACACGTTTCACTGGCTAAGAAAGCAGACTGCGTTATGATAGCACCAGCCTCAGCTAATATAATAGGCAAGATAGCTAATGGGATAGCAGATGATATGCTTACAACAACTGTAATGGCTTGCAAATGCAAAGTTATGATATCGCCTGCTATGAATACTAATATGTATGATAATCCTATTGTGCAGGATAATATCGCCAGGTTAAGAAGATTTGGATATGAAGTTATTGAGCCAGATAGCGGTTATCTTGCGTGTGGTGACACTGGAAGGGGCAAAATGCCATCGCCGGAGAGCCTTTTATGGTACATTTTAAAGGAAACAGCATATGAAAAGGACATGAAGGGCATTAAGCTTTGTGTAACAGCAGGTCCTACAAGAGAAGCAATAGACCCTGTAAGATTTATCTCTAATAATTCTACAGGGAAAATGGGCTATGCAATAGCCAGAATGGCAATGCTTCGTGGAGCAGATGTTACACTTGTATCAGGAAAGGTTGATGTTCCACCAGTTCCATTTGTTAATATTATAAATGTTATATCAGCACAGGATATGTATGATGCTGTCACCGAAGAGGCAAAGAATTCAGATATTATAATTAAAGCCGCCGCAGTAGCGGACTATACACCTTTAAATGTAAGCGATAATAAGATAAAGAAAAAAGACGGCGATATGTCAATTGCCCTTAAACGCACAAAGGATATAATAGGAACGCTTGGAGAACATAAAAAAGAGGGACAGTTTATATGTGGATTTTCTATGGAAACAGAAAATGTAATTGCCAATTCCAAGGATAAGCTTATTAAGAAGAATATGGATATGATAGTTGCTAATAATGTAAAGGTAGCCGGGGCAGGCTTCGGAACAGACACTAATGTTGTAACTATAATTACCGGGGAAGATAATATTGAACTGCCTATGATGTCTAAAGAAGATGTTGCTTCAAAGATACTTGACTTTATAATGGCAAAGCGTAGGTAAGATATTGGCACGTTAATATATAATGTATGTAATAAAAGTACATATTATAATAATTGATTTATATAAGGTTTAGTTTAAGACAGAAATTCAGTGACTTAAAATTGCAATTTGTTAATTTGAAGTCACTGAATTTTATAGCGGAAATAGTGTGGATTTATGTTTGTATACAGATATATGCCCCAAATTTATAAAAAAGTTTGGTGGTACAAATCCAGTAAATATAAGACTTTACGAATGTTTATAATAGATTTGGCGAAAAAAATCAAAAAAAGTTGAAAAAAGATGTTGACATATGTGAGAGGTGGTGATATTATAATCAAGTCGCCGCGAGAGATGAGCGACACAAAAGCTTCTCAAGCACAGATGAATACTGGATTTGAGAACAATGAACTTTGATAACTGAACAGAAAGACAACCTTGAAAATTCTTTTTAGAATTTCGAGATGAGTACAGAATTCAATAGAATTAAGTATACATCTTTTGTGAACATCATTCAAGCAATTGAATGAATCCTTAAACACAGTATAAGGAAACTATTATTAAGCTAGTTAGTTTGTAACTGACAAGGCAAACTTTTTATGAGAGTTTGATCCTGGCTCAGGATGAACGCTGGCGGCGTGCTTAACACATGCA
>OBKR01002876.1_pt1 | contig 11829 bp, 9 predicted proteins | sample 1518991 | NCBI WGS metagenome assembly OBKR01 (sample SAMEA2452117, study PRJEB22498) | human gut metagenome | biome: human feces; feature: human gut; material: feces | place: Australia | collected 2012
TCTGGTGTTCGTTTTTGAGGAGTACTAACGATTGGCGTGCGGCTTCCAGCGCAAGTTGTTGATGTTCGGGACTGTGTACTATTTGTCCGGCTCTCTTTTCGTCGCCACGATAAGGGTTGTCGAAAAGTCCGAGCCAGAACTTCACGCGTAGAATCTCGGCAACACGTTGGTTGAGTGTTTCTTGGGAGATTTTTCCTTTCTTTACGGCACTGCGCAGCGGAAGGATGAAGTCGGCAGGTGGTGTGAAATGGGTGCGGATGTTGAGTCCGGCATTAACGGCTTGCGCTACGGCATCTTCATATCCGTTGGCCACTTGATGTTTGGTGGAGATAAATTCTACGGCTTCACTGTCGGAAACCACATAGCCTTTGAATCCCCATTCTTGTCGAAGAATTTCGGTGAGGAAATGATAACTGCCTGTGATGGGTTCGCCGTCATAGTCGTTGTACGAACTCATTACTCCCAGCGCACCGGCTTCGTGGAAGGCCACTCTAAAAGGATCGAGATAGAGTGTGCGCATTTCTCGGGGAGCTACGTGGGGGTCGGTACGTGTTTTTCCGTCACGTCCACCTACCGGTATGCTATAGACGGCAAAATGTTTTGGGGTAGAGACCAGCTTGTTCTTTTGTAGGCTCAGAATCATTTGCTTTCCCATTTGTCCTGCATGATAGGGATCTTCGCCATAGGTTTCTACGCATCGTCCCCATCGGGGATCTTGTGCGATGTCGAGGATGGGGGAGTATATGTTGGTATATCCCAGTACGGAGGCTTCACGGGCTTCAGCTTCGCCTATTTGGGCTATTAGTTCTTTGTTCCATGTAGCTCCTTGTCCGCATTGGGCAGGAAAGTAGGTCGCCCGGTCATGGCATAGCCCCCGGATGCCTTCGTTGGTGAAATCTACCGGGATTCCCAGCCGTGTATTTTCTACGAACCAGCGTTGAATGGCGTGCTTCGTCTTTACGTGGTGTGCATAGGGGAAAGAGTATGCAGACTTGAAGCTGCCAAGCCCATTGTGCTCTTCATCAATATTCCCGATGCCATCTTTCCATACTTCGTTTTTCCAGTTATCACTTGGAAGGGCGTCATTGAGTACGCGGCCTGAACCATACAGTGTAGCCATCTGGCAACTTTTTTCTTCGAGAGTCATTTGCGAGAGCAGGTTTTGCACCCTTGCTTCAAGTGGGGCGTAGCTGTCTTCGTAGATGTCCTTCACGCCATTTTTGTTAAAGTCAATCCATCCTTTGTGATAGATGTTTTTGACGGTTGACTTGTCCTTCTCGTAATCGAGTATCGAGTTGCTCCACAACTGCTGGCTGCAAATCATGGATACAAGGACGGTTGTTAGGTATCTATTCATACTGATAAAACAATTGGTTGATGTTTTTTGATAATATACGTATCAAGCAGGACTGTTACCTAAACCTGATAGTTAATTTGCCGGGGCGATTGAGTATTTCTACTTTTTGGTTCGTAATTTCTTATATGCTTATAAATTATATCATTAATAAACTTGTTACTTACTAATTATGCAAAAACATTTTAGATTGAGGAATGCGTTATTTGCAGGATTACTGCTTGCCGCATTTGGGTGTTCTTCCCATACCCATCCTACCACTGATTTTAATGTGGATTCTGCTATTGCTTACTGTAGCTGTCAGGCTATAAAAACTCTTGAAACGCTTCCTGATGTAGATTCGATTCCCAATACGATTGATAAAGGACAGAAAAAATGGCAGTATGCTCATGTAGGTTCTTGGACATCTGGCTTTTGGCCGGGTACATTATGGTATCTTTACGAAGCGACTCAGGATACGGTATGGTTGCATGCAGCTGAAAATGTTACTCGTATTCTGTTGCCGGAAGCTTATCGTAAGGCTCGTTCGCATGATTCGGGATTTATTATGATGCCAAGTGTGGGTAATGCTTATCGTCTTACGGGCGATACTATGTACGCTCAAGCACTTCATCATGCGGCAGATTCGTTGGCCGAACTCTATAACCCCAAAGTGGGTACCATATTATCTTGGCCGGGTATGGTCAAAAAGATGAATTGGCCTCATAACACCATTATTGACAATATGATGAATCTTGAATTGCTTTTTTGGTCGGCCAAGAACGGTGGTAACAAATGGCTGTATGATGTAGCCGTAAAACATGCGGAAACAACCATGAAATATCATTTCCGTACGGACCATTCGTGCTATCATGTTGCGGTTTACGATACACTGGACGGTCATTTTATTAAAGGCGTCACTCATCAAGGATTGGCTGATAGTACAATGTGGGCTCGTGGTCAGGCCTGGGCCATCTATGGTTATACGATGGTTTACCGTGAAACTCGTGATGTACGTTTTCTTGAAGTAGCTTGCCAATCGGCCGATGCTTATCTTCGTCGTTTGCCTGAAGATATGGTACCATATTGGGATTTTGATGCGCCAATGTCACCATTGCTCCCTCCTAAAGACGCATCTGCTGCTGCTGTTACGGCTTCGGCGTTGATTGAACTTTCGGGCTATGTAAATGATGAGATAAAATCACGCCATTATCTTGATGCAGCTATAGCTATGTTGGAGAATCTCTCCTCATCGGCTTATCAGTCGGGTACGGTTAATACAGCTTTTTTACTTCATTCTGTAGGCCATATGCCTCGTGGACGTGAGATTGATGCTTCGATTATGTATGCAGATTATTATTATATAGAAGCACTTTTACGGCTTCGTACCGTAAATAAAGGCGGATGACTTGCTACTGCGTCCCCTTCATGCCCCATTGTCAAAGTCAGGAAATATTCTAATGTCGTTTTGATAAATGATGTGTTAATAGGGCAAACATGTGTGGCAGAGCCGTAGAAAGGAGAATTACAATGAGCAAGAAAGATAGAGACATAGCCCTCTTCGTGGCATTCTGCATTGAAGAATACGGAGCGGCTAAAGGAATGATGGACGATCAGGTACTTTTTTAGCAAAGGCTCACTATAGTGAGCCTTTGCTAAATATAAGGAGTGAACAGAAGAAACATATACGGCTCTTTCATTTAAGGGAGTTAAAGGGTGTTAGAAGCCGATAGTATAGCTATACATCAACAGAACTATCGGCTTTTAACTCCTAAGCTTGCAGGGTGATAACTCCTTCTAACTTCCGATAACTCCCTTAAATGAAAAAGCCATGAGAAACATGGGAGATGTTTGTGAATATAATAAGTAAAATTCCTACCTTTGTCTTTATAACCATTGATTTTCTCCATAGCCATGTTAGAAGATTACAGAAGATACCCGATAGGAATACAGAACTTTCAACAGTTGCGCAACAACGACTGTGTGTATGTAGACAAGACGGAACTGGTTTATAGACTGACACATACCGACCGGGTCTATTTCCTCAGCCGTCCCCGCCGTTTCGGCAAGAGCCTCTCGTGTCTACGCTCGAAGCCTACTTCCAAGGAAAGAAAGACCTTTTCGGAGGGTTGGCTATGGAGCGCTGGGAGAAGGATTGGGAAAGCTATCTGGTGTTGCACATCGATTTCAGCCTAACAAAATACATGGAACTGACCGACCTTACGGGGCAGCTTAATCTCTTCCTGCACCGGTGGGAAAAGATTTATGGAAAGGATGAAGCGGAAAAGACCGCTTCCGAGCGTCTGCAAGGCATTATTCTGAGAGCTTCCGAGCAGATCGGCAAGCAGGTTGTCGTGCTGATTGACGAGTACGATGCCCCCTTGTTGGACAGCAATTCCGACACCGCCTTGCAGCAACAGCTCCGCAACGAGATGCGGAAGTTCTTCAGCCCCCCTCAAGAGGTTGGGGCAGTATCTTCGCTTTCTCTTCATCACCGGCATCAGCAAGTTCAGCCAACTGAGCATCTTCAGCGAACTGAATAATCTGAAGAACATCAGCATGCACGATGATTTCAGTGCACTCTGCGGCATCACCGAGCAAGAATTGCTCACAGACTTGAAACCGGACATCGAGCGAATGGCCAAGGCAAACAATGGGACTTATGAGGAAGCTTGCGCTCACTTGAAACGGCAGTACGACGGCTATCATTTCAGTAAGAATTGTGCCGACATCTATAATCCGTTCAGCTTGTTCAACGCTTTCGATGCAAAGGAGTACAAGAACTTCTGGTTCTCTACGGGCACTCCTACCTTTCTGATTGATATATTGCAACGCACGGATTTCGATGTGCAGAGCCTGGACGGACTTACGGCTACCGATGAACAGTTCGATGCGCCTACCGACCACATTGTCGACCCTATTCCGGTACTTTATCAGAGTGGCTACCTGACAATAAAGGGGTATGACCCTGCTTTCCGTCTTTACGGCTGGCCTATCCCAACGGCGAAGTGCGTTATGGTTTCACGGAGTCCTTGCTTCCTGCACTCAACAAGCACATCATTTGGTAAATGTCACCCCTTCCACATGTTCGCCGATGAAGAAGCGTGCCATGTCTCCCATCTTGTACCATTTCGGTTTGCCCGGCATGTCGTCGTAAATAGCTTCTCCGTTGATTCTGAGATTCTCGAAGCGGATGTTCTTCACTTTCCGTTCTTCGTTGTAGCCGGCAATGATGGACAGTTCGGCGTTCTCTCCGTTGTAGGTGATGTCCTTGAAGAGCACGTTCTCAATCCCTCTGCCCGGAGCCGCACAATATTTCTTGTTAAAGAAGATGCGTAGGTTGACAAGTTGGCCTTGACGGAAATCTTCTATGCGGATATTCTCGAAACGCACGTTGCGGACCAAGTTGTTGTCTCCTACGTTGATGGCCATACAGCCTTGATAGTCTATCTGCTTTTCTTTATGGTCGAGGATGTCGATATTGATATAGTTCAGGTTCTCCATTACTTCTTGACCTTCGGCATCGCCGTGCAGTCCGATGAAGATGGGATGGGCCACGTCCGCCCAGAGGGTGGAATTCTGCATGGTGATGTTCTTGCATCCGCCTTTGAAGCCCATACAGGTGGCATAAACAGTGGTACAGTCGTCCGAGTTTCTGCAAAATACGCCATCGAACAGTACATTGTTGCTGGCAAACACGTTCATCCCGTCGCCCCATCCATAGGAGCTGATGGCCTTTACGTTGCGTATCGTCACGCTGTCTGAGCCACCGGTGGGGCATTGGGTGGTAATCAAGCCTTCTACCCGGATGTTTTTGGAGTTGATGATGCTGACTCCTGCTCCACGTCCTTCGGGATGTACTTCTCCCCGGCCGAAGATAGTTACATTTTCAGCATTCTTTGCTCGTATGCACCCTCTGACGATGGCTCCTCCGGAAATGTATACGGTTTTGCCTGAAGGTACATCCAGCGTGTCGCCCGGTAATTGGTGTATGCCCGGACCGAAATAAATCAAGTTGCGGTTCTTTTTTAATTTCTTCGGGTTCATACCCGGTTTCAGAGGATTGTTCCGGTCTATCGGATTGGCGAAGAGGTGCAGGTTGTGGAAGATGTCGCCGTTCACTTCTATCGACAAGTTGTGGGGAGAGTTCAGCTTGAAAGTAAGCGTGTTGCGGCTGACCTGCGGAGTGATGCCGTAGGAAAGAGGACGTATGCGGGCTGTTTCTATCTCTTCCTTATGGGCGGTGACCGACACTTCCACTTCACCATCGAAGTCGAAATAGCTCATGGAGGCCAGCTTTACATGGTGCCGGGCCTCTTTTACTTCGTCCACTTTGACGGGATAGGTGGCTATCGTTTGCCACTTTCCACCCGGTTGGCGCACCTTGACGGTGAAGTCGTCCTTCAATTCCGCTTCCTGAGGAGCGGGATAGGTGATTAACTGGTTTTGCGCGCCGATAGTCTGAGCGAATCCGAGCAATAAGCCGGAGATAAGGATTAGTTTTCTTAGTTTCATTGGTAATAGCATTATTGTTGTTTTAAGTAGAAATACGTTTTCTACGGGATGTTCACTTAGTAGGGCTAATGAAATTTGTGCAAATTAAGTGCTTTTCGGCTTTCAATCGTATATTTTGTGTAGAAAACGATGGAACTTATGAAACAGATTTGCAAATTAGTAGTGATGTTATTGTTGGCCTTTACCGCAGGAGTACAGGCACAGTTAGTGACATATCCTGAAAGTTTAAATCCGGGCATGCCCCATAATGACGACTACACGGTACGTGTACGCATCCCCGGCGGTGAGTGGAAAGACTTGTTTGAATACAACGTACAGGTAGATATGGACAACGTGCAGAATGCTTCCATGGTACAATTTGATATGGGAAGTGCTGTAGAGGTAATGGTGAAGAAGAACAATGGCAGCGTGCGCGAAGTGACCATACGCCCTTTGAGTAAAGGTATTGAATACAAGCAGATACAAAACGCCATTCTTTTCACTTTGGAAAAGCCACAGTATCTCTCTATTGAATTTGATGGCGACCGGTTGCACAATCTGCATCTCTTTGCCAATCCTTTGGAAACAGAAAAATATGATAAAGAGACAAAAGGCATCATGTACTTCGGTCCGGGAGTCCACCGTCCTAAAGACTTACCTAATAATCAAATCCGTATTCCCGGTAATACCACCGTGTATCTGGCACCGGGAGCGGTAGTCAAAGCGAAACTTCTGGTAGACAAAGCGGAAAATGTCCGGATTATCGGACGAGGCATCTTGGACCATCCGATACGGGGCATTGAAGTGACTGACTCAAAGAATGTGCTGATAGATGGAATTACCGTAGTGAACCCTGATCATTATACCGTATTCGGAGGCGGTTCAACGGGAATCACCATCAAAAACCTGAAATCATTCAGTTGCAAGGGTTGGAGTGACGGCATTGACATGATGTGCTGCCGCAGTGTGATGATTGACAATGTCTTCATGCGCAATTCGGACGACTGCATCGCTCTGTACAATCACCGCTGGAACTGGTGGGGAGGTTCGTCCGACATCACTGTGCAGAACTCCATTCTTTGGGCAGATGTGGCACATCCCATCAATGTAGGCGGCCATGGCGACCCCGATTCACCTACGGGAGAAGTAATAGAAAATTTGACTTTCCGCCACATCGACATTCTGGAACATGACGAGGATGACCCGATTTATCAAGGTTGCATGACAGTGGATTGCGGTGACAAGAACCAGGTCCGTAATGTTCTTTTTGAAGATATCCGGGTAGAGAATATTCAGGAAGGACGGCTTTTCTATGTCAAAGTACGCTTCAACGGGAAATATGATAAACAGCCGGGAAGCGGCATTGACGGCATTACTTTCAGGAACATTACGTACACAGGAGTAGGAGAGAATCCATCGTTGATGCAAGGACTGGACAAAGAACGAACCGTGCAAAACGTGACGTTTGAAAATGTAGTAATCAATGGAGAACGGATGAAGGACCTGAAAGGAGTAGTAACCAATGAGTTTATAAAAGGAATTAAAATAAAGTGAACCATAAGAGCCAGTTTAAATTTTCTTCAAAAAGTATTTCTTCAGCTTCTTCCCAAGCTTCTTTCCGGTCTGTTTTCCTCTTTTTATTCGTCACATAGCCCGCTATGCTCCTCATAAAAACAGAAAAACATCCTCAGAAAGAACTCTCAAAATAATGCTGAATAAAATTTGAACAGGCTCTAAAACCAAAGAACCATGAATAGATATAGACTGCTTTTTTCAATAATCCTCTTGCTTTACTTCTCTCCCTGCCTGCGGGCAGGAGAGTGGCAATGGTCTGTGACTCTTGACGGATTCGTCTCCAACGAAACGAACCGGAATCCTACGGCTTTCTTGTGGATACCCGCCGACTGTATGCAGGTGAAAGCAATTCTTGTAGGACAACACAATATGAGCGAAGAAACTCTTTTTGACAATCCCCTTTTCCGCGAGAAGATGCAGAAGCTGGGAATCGGCTTTGTATGGATAACACCCGGCATCGACCAGCAATGGGATGTATCGAAAGGCACACAACGGATATTCGAGAAAATGATGGCCGACTTGGCAGACGTCAGCGGATATAGCGAACTGAAAAATGTCCCTATCGTGCCCATAGGCCATTCGGCCATGGCTACTTATCCCTGGAACTTTGCCGCATGGAATGCGGAACGTACCTTGGCCGTCATCTCCCTGCACGGCGATGCTCCGCGTACGAACTTGACCGGCTACGGGCGTGAGAATCTGGAATGGGGACGTACCCGTAATATCAACGGGATACCCGGACTGATGATTGAAGGAGAATATGAATGGTGGGAAGCCCGGGTAAATCCGGCACTGGCTTTCCGCATGATGTATCCTGAAAGTTGCATTTCGTTTCTGTGTGATGCAGGACGGGGACATTTTGATGTGGCAGATGAAACAGCCGCATACATCGCTCTGTTTCTGGAAAAGGCTGTCTGCCTGCGACTGACGGATGAAGTGACGAAAGACGGTAAAGTAAAACTGAATCCGATAAACCCGACCAAAGGCTGGCTGGCAGAACGCTGGCATCCCAATCAGAAGAAACGAGCCAAAGCTGCTTTCTACTCACAATATAAAGGCGATGTGCATGACGCTTTCTGGTATTTTGACCGTGAAATGGCAGAAGCGACTGAAGCACGGTATGTGCAAAGTCGCGGTAAGGAAGAACAGTATCTGGGATTTGAACAAAGCGGCAGTCTGCTGGCATACGACAAGAAACAGCATGTACGTGTACAGCCTCGCTTCAATCCGAAAGCCGATGGAATTACTTTCCATCTGAAAGCCGTATGTACGGATTCCCTGAGAACGAAACTGTCTGACGAACACGCAGATGCAACGCCGACAATCAGTCGCATCTGCGGACCGGTAGAAAAGGTAAATGACACGACATTTAAGGTATCTTTCTATCGGATGGGTATGGATAACCCACGCCGCACCGGTGATATATGCCTGCTGGCAAGCCAGACAGGAGACCGGAGGTATAAAAGTGCCGTTCAGGAAGTCAGTATCCGCATCCCCTACCGGAATACGGCAGGAGAAAGGCAGCATATACTGTTTCCGGGACTGCCCGATGTGGAAACAGGAAGCGGGTCTCTATCTTTAAAAGCCACAAGTGATTGCGGACTGCCGGTCTCTTACTACATCAAAGAAGGTCCGGCCGAGATAGAAGGAGACCAAATTGTATTCACTCCTATTCCTCCTCGCAGCAAATTTCCGGTAAAAGTGACGGTAGTTGCCTGGCAATACGGCGTTGCAGGTAAGGTGCAGACGGCCGAGCCGGTGGAACGTAGTTTTTATATAAAGAAAGAATTAATAAAAAGGTTATGAGAAATAAGAGTTTAATCCTAATGACAATTTGTGCGGCTCTATCAACCGGTCTTTCCGCCCAATCCGTTTATCCCGGACAGCATGCCGGAAAAATGAAAAAAGTGACGACCGCACCGATGCAGGTAGAAAGTTTCGACTTAAAGGACGTGCGTTTATTGCCAAGCCGCTTTCGCGACAATATGATGCGTGATTCCGCTTGGATGACTTCCATAGCAACCAATCGTTTGCTGCACGGTTTCCGCAACAATGCCGGAGTATTTGCCGGGCGTGAAGGCGGATATATGACCGTAAAGAAACTGGGTGGTTGGGAATCGCTGGACTGTGAACTGCGCGGACACACAACAGGGCATTTACTATCAGCCTATGCGCTCATGTACGCATCTACCGGAAGTGAAATATTCAAGTTGAAGGGCGACAGCCTTGTTACAGGTCTGGCAGAGGTACAGGCGGCTTTGGGAAACGGATATCTCAGTGCATATCCGGAAGAATTGATTAATCGGAACATACGTGGGACAAGTGTATGGGCACCCTGGTATACACTGCACAAACTCTTCTCCGGATTGATTGACCAATACCTCTATGCAGATAACAAACCGGCATTGGAAGTTGTGACCCGCATGGGCGACTGGGCTTATAATAAACTTAAACCACTGGATGAAGCCACCCGGAAAAGGATGATACGGAATGAGTTCGGCGGTGTGAACGAATCTTTTTATAATCTTTATGCCATCACCGGCGACGAGCGTTATCAATGGCTTGCCGAATTCTTCTATCACAATGATGTGATAGATCCGCTGAAAGAACAACGCGATGATTTAGGTACCAAGCACACGAATACCTTTATTCCAAAAGTTCTTGCCGAAGCACGCAACTACGAGCTGACGCAGGATAACGACAGTCGGAAACTGACAGATTTCTTTTGGCATACCATGATAGACCACCATACCTTTGCACCGGGATGCAGTAGTGATAAAGAGCATTATTTCGATCCACAACAATTATCCAAACATCTGACCGGATATACCGGTGAGACTTGTTGTACGTACAATATGCTGAAACTAAGCCGTCACCTGTTCTGCTGGACGGGAGATGCCAAAGTTGCCGATTACTACGAACGTGCACTCTATAATCATATTCTTGGACAACAAGATCCTGAAACGGGAATGGTATCCTATTTCTTGCCCTTACTCTCCGGCTCTCACAAAGTTTATAGTACCCGGGAGAATTCCTTTTGGTGTTGTGTAGGCAGTGGTTTTGAAAGTCATGCCAAATACGGAGAAGCTATCTATTGTCACAATGAAAAAGGAATTTACGTGAATCTCTTTATTCCGTCAGAAGTAAACTGGAAAGCAAAAGGAATAACTCTGCGTCAGGAAACAGGTTTCCCAGCAGAAGAAAACACTACATTGACCATCCAAACAGACAAACCTGTCACCACTACGATTTATCTGCGCTATCCCTCATGGAGTGAAGGCGTGAAAGTAAACGTCAACGGGAAAAAAGTATCGGTAAAGCAGAAACCGGGATCATACATTGCTGTAACCCGCCAGTGGAAAGACGGTGATCGCATTGAAGCCAATTATCCGATGAGCCTGCAGCTGGAAACCACTTCTGATAATCCTCAAAAGGGAGCTCTGCTATACGGACCGCTGGTATTGGCCGGCGAATTGGGAACAGAAGGTATGCAAACTCCGGCACCATTCTCTGATCCGGCATTATACAATGATTATTATACTTACGATTATCATATCCCGGCAGGATTGAATACGACATTGCAAGTAGACTTAAAACATCCGGAACGCAACCTGCAACGTACAGGTAAAGGACTGGAATTCAAAAATGCGGAAGGTACTATATTGAAACCTCTGTACGATGTGCACCATCAACGTTATGTTATATATTGGGATTTAAAAACAAAGTAGATGAAAAAGAATCTTCTTACAGTTTCTCTTTGGGGAATTTATCTTTTATTCCTGTCATGCCGCCCTGCCAGTAATAGGCAGGCGGTTTATAATTTTGCACCACTCGATTCCATTATTACCGGTTGGATAGACAAAGAGTATTATCCCGGTGCAGCCATTTGCGTAGTTAGAGATGACAGCATTATCTTTTGGAAAAACTATAAAGAATTCACTCCCGATACCAAAGTCTATGTAGCCTCTGCCGGAAAATGGGTGGCAGCTGCAGTCATCGGAGCGGTAGTAGACCGTACCGATTTGGATTGGAATGATAATGTAAAGAAATGGATTCCTGAATTTAAAAACGACGTAAAAGGAATGATTACTTTACGTCAGTTGCTTTCGCACACATCAGGCGTTCGCCCTTACCTGCCGGAACCACGCGTAGACAATTACAATCAGCTGGATTCGGCAGTCATGGAGATTCTTCCACTTGACACGGTTTTCACTCCCGGCACTCGTTTTGAATATGGCGGACTTGCCATGCAGATAGCCGGCCGGATGGCAGAAAAAGCGATGAATAAAGAATTTGAGGAATTATTCCAGAAATTAATTGCCCGACCTTTAGGAATGAAAAGCTCTCACTTCACGCCCGTGAATACGGATGGCGGACACGCTCCCATGCTGGGTGGAGGGCTCTGTACCACTTTGCACGACTACATC
>OBKR01002879.1_pt1 | contig 11822 bp, 9 predicted proteins | sample 1518991 | NCBI WGS metagenome assembly OBKR01 (sample SAMEA2452117, study PRJEB22498) | human gut metagenome | biome: human feces; feature: human gut; material: feces | place: Australia | collected 2012
AAACCGGGATACGAAGAAGAGTCAAAAGCTATCCAGGCAAGACTGTAATATCCTAAATCATATAATAAAAGAAGCGACCTCTCCGAGATCGCTTCTTTTATTATATTTCCTTCGTAACGTAAAAGTGATTCACTCCTTTTCGGGGTTTATTTTTCCTCCTTTACTTCTGTTCTTAAGTCAATCACTTCCTGCGCTCCTTCACACTCCGCTTTTGAAGACAGATAAAAAGATAATTGTACGTCACCATTCTTATCTACATGCTCAATAGTGGCATGAACCAGCACCTTAGTCTTTGTCACGCCATCTTTAAAGCGTAACTGTCCTTTTTCTTCGTCTGTCAGATTTCCTTCGGTAGTAACTTCCGTTTTTTCATAACGGAGTTCAGTCTCTTCACCATTCTGAAGCTGGAAAGCTTTCAGTTCAGCTCCGTTCCCATCCAAAGACAAAAATGCGTCCACCTTATCTCCTACTTTCAAAGCAGGCAATTCGCTCATTCGGTTCGCATAATCTTCGCGACTGGTTTCTCCATCGCCCTGATCTACTTTCACATATAGCTTTTCTATCGTGATAACAGGGCTTTCTCCGCTATCCGAACAAGCACCTAGAAACAATGGCAGCAGAAACAATACTCTTTTTTTCATGCTATCGACTCGTTTTATCATGCTACAAAAATACATATTATCTTCTAAACGACAAATTATCATACGATGAATCATCCAAAATCCTAACCAACAACTATCTCCCCCATTCTGCCATATCTCTCATTTTTTATGACTATCTTTGCTTCGTATATCTCTCTTTATCTTAAATTCTAAATATAAAGAACAATGGAAAAATTAATAAGAAGCTCGAATGCAGCGATGTTGTTTATCAGTTTGTCATTACTGATTGTGTTAACTACCGGTTGCCAGGAAGTCAAACTTAAAGCTGCCATTGAAGTAGCCAACAAGCAATGTCCGATGGACATGGGAGAGGCCGGCAAAATCACCAGCATCGTTTACGACGGAGAAAACGTAGTATACACCTTCCAGTTGAATGAAGAGACTGCCAACATCAAAGCATTGCAGAAAAATCCGGAAAGCATGAAGACTTCGATGAAAATCATGTTCCAGAATCCGACAAAAGAAGTAAAAACATTGCTGGACCTTGTTGTTAAGTGCAAAGCAGGTCTGCAGATGATATATATAGGAAAAGATTCAGGAGAGCAGGTAGTTTGCGAACTGACAACAGATGAAATCAAAAACATTCTCAATGCAGATGTCAATGCTTCTGAAAGTGATCTGGCCAAACTGGAATCACAGATACAGATGGCAAACCTGCAATTTCCGATGAAGGCAAGTGAAGAAGTAGTCATCGAAAAGATTGAACTCAGCGATGAATCGGTGATATATATCTGCCGTGTCGATGAAGATTTGTGTGAAATGAGCCAGATCAAAGCCAATGCCAAAGAAGTGAAAGAAGGGATTGTAGGCACCTTAGCCAATCAGACGGATCTTCCCACCCAGCTCTTCATCAAATGCTGCGTGAATTGTAATAGAAACATAGTTTACAGATATATCGGCAAACAATCGGAAGATCAGCACGATGTGGTAATCACCGTGTCTGAACTGAAAGATCTGCTGAAAAAAGAATAAATATCAAACAGATTCCATCTAACCCCAATTATGAAAAAGAAACTGAAAGCCGTCCTGTTCGATATGGACGGCGTACTCTTTAATTCCATGCCCTACCACTCCGAAGCCTGGCATCAGGTAATGAAAACTCACGGTCTGAATCTGAGCCGGGAAGAAGCTTATATGCACGAAGGACGAACGGGAGCATCGACTATCAACATTGTATTTCAACGCGAACTGGGCAAAGAAGCCACACAAGAAGAAATAGAAAGTATATATAAAGAAAAAAGTATCCTGTTTAATTCTTACCCGGAAGCAGAGCGTATGCCCGGTGCGTGGGAACTCTTGCAGAAAATAAAAAGCGAAGGACTAACGTCCATGGTAGTCACCGGTTCGGGACAGCTTTCATTGCTGGAACGTTTGGAACACAACTTTCCCGGTATGTTTCACAAGGAACTGATGGTTACCGCTTTCGACGTAAAATACGGTAAGCCTCATCCGGAACCTTATCTGATGGCTCTGAAAAAAGGGGACCTGAAAGCGGACGAAGCAGTAGTGATAGAAAACGCACCATTGGGTGTGGAAGCAGGACATAAGGCAGGCATCTTCACAATCGCGGTAAATACAGGCCCTCTGGACGGGCAAGTATTGCTGGATGCAGGAGCCGATCTGTTGTTCCCTTCTATGCAGGCACTCTGCGATAGTTGGGATACGATTCTTTTATAAACCAATAAACACCGATTCTATTATGCAAAAGTTATTATCTTTACCTCCCAACCTGATTCACAGTTTCCATCAACTGGAAGGAGTAAATCATACCGACTGGTTTTGTACATCAGACCCCGTAGGCAGTAAGTTAGGTTCCGGCGGTGGAACAACCTGGTTATTGCAGGCCTGCCATCAAGCCTTTGCACCGGAAGATAGTTTCAGCAAATGGATTGGAAGCGAGAAAAGAATCCTGTTGCATGCAGGAGGACAGAGCCGCCGTTTGCCCGGCTATGCTCCTTCGGGTAAAATATTGACTCCGATACCTGTTTTCAGTTGGGAAAGAGGACAAAAGCTGGGGCAGAATCTACTGTCATTACAACTTCCTCTGTACGAAAGACTCATGAAACAAGCTCCGGAAGGCTTGAATACATTGATAGCCAGCGGAGATGTATATATCCGTTCGGAGAAACCATTGCAAGACATACCGAATGTAGATGTCGTATGTTATGGCTTATGGGTGAATCCTTCATTAGCTACTCACCACGGTGTATTCGTATCGGATCGCAAGAAACCGGAAGTACTTGACTTCATGCTGCAAAAACCTTCGCTGGAGGAATTGGAAGGATTGTCCAAGACCCATCTTTTCCTGATGGACATCGGCATCTGGATATTAAGTGACCGTGCCGTGGAAGTATTGATGAAACGGTCATTGAAAGAAGGTACGAATGATATCAGTTACTACGACTTATATTCAGATTACGGTCTAGCACTGGGAGAACATCCTAAAACGGCAGACGACGAAGTAAATAAATTATCGGTAGCTATCCTGCCTTTACCCGGAGGAGAGTTTTATCATTTCGGAACAAGCCGGGAACTGATTTCTTCTACACTAGCCATACAGGATAAAGTCCGTGACCAAAGACGTATCATGCACCGGAAAGTAAAACCGAACCCTGCCATCTTTATCCAGAACTCACTTACAAAGGTGGAGCTGTCTGCGGAAAATGCCAATTTATGGATCGAAAACAGCCACGTAGGAAAAGGATGGAAATTAGGTTCTCGCCAGATTATCACAGGGGTTCCCGAAAATCACTGGAATATAGGTGTGCCGGACGGAATCTGCATCGATATCGTTCCCATGGGAGAAACAGGTTTTGTCGCACGTCCTTATGGACTGGACGATGTATTCAAAGGGGCGATAAGCAACGATTCAACGACCTATCTGGGAATGTCTTTCACACATTGGATGCGAGAAAGAGGAATCAGCCGGGAAGAAATAAAAGGACGTACAGATGACCTGCAAGCAGCCTCTATTTTCCCCGTAATGACTTCTGTCGAAGAACTTGGCATAGTAGTACGCTGGATGATATCCGAACCACAATTAAAAGAAGGAAAAGAGCTATGGCTGAAAGCTGAAAAACTTTCTGCTGACGAGATATCGGCACAGGCTAATCTGGAACGCCTTTATGCACAGCGCAATGCCTTCCGCAAAGATAACTGGAAAGGCTTGTCCGCCAATTACGAAAAGAGTGTATTCTATCAACTTGATTTGCAGGATGCTGCCAATGAATTTATCCGGTTCAACCTGGATGTTCCTGCTATCTTGAAGGAAGATTCCGCCCCCATGCTGCGTATACATAACCGGATGCTCCGGGCACGCATCATGAAACTGCAAGGCAATGACAACTACAAGGAAGAAGAACAAGCTGCCTTCCAACTACTCCGTGACGGGCTACTGGAAGCCGTTGCCGGAAAAACGAACCATCCGAAACTCAATGTTTACTCAGATCAGATAGTATGGGCCCGAAGCCCGGTGCGCATTGATGTTGCAGGAGGATGGACAGACACTCCTCCTTACTCTCTCTACTCAGGAGGAAGTGTAGTCAATCTGGCCATTGAACTGAACGGACAGCCTCCGCTGCAAGTATACGTCAAGCCATGTCCGGAATTCCATATCGTACTTCGTTCTATTGATATGGGAGCCATGGAAGTTATCAGAAGCTACGAGGAACTACAGGATTACAAAAAAGTCGGTTCACCTTTCTCCATTCCAAAGGCAGCACTTACCTTGGCAGGATTCGCTCCGTTATTCGCAGCGGAATCTTACGCATCACTGGAAGAGCACCTGAAAGCTTTCGGCTCAGGACTTGAAATCACCTTATTAGCCGCAATACCGGCAGGTTCGGGACTAGGCACCAGTTCTATCCTTTCATCTACCGTACTCGGAGCTATCAATGACTTCTGCGGACTGGCATGGGACAAGAACGATATCTGCAATTATACACTGGTATTGGAGCAATTGCTTACCACCGGCGGCGGATGGCAAGATCAATACGGCGGTGTATTTCCCGGTGTAAAACTGTTACAGTCCGAATCCGGCTTTGGACAGCATCCATTGGTTCGTTGGTTGCCCGACCAACTCTTTGTGCAACCGGAATACCGGGACTGCCACCTGCTTTACTATACAGGTATCACCCGTACAGCAAAAGGAATCCTGGCTGAAATAGTCAGCTCCATGTTCCTTAACTCCGGAATGCATCTTAGTTTATTGGCAGAGATGAAAGCCCATGCGATGGATATGAACGAGGCTATTTTACGTGGCAATTTCGACACTTTCGGCAATCTCATCGGCAAAAGCTGGATACAAAATCAAGCATTGGACTCGGGTACGAATCCACCGGCGGTAGCAGCCATTATCGAACAAATTAAAGATTATACGTTAGGATATAAATTACCCGGTGCAGGCGGTGGCGGTTACTTATATATGGTAGCTAAAGATCCGCAAGCAGCAGGACATATCCGCCGGATACTGACCGAGCACGCCCCTAACCCGCGTGCACGCTTTGTTGAAATGACACTTTCTGACAAGGGACTACAAGTATCAAGAAGCTAAGAAGAAGGTATATAGATACAAAAATCCCTTGATAATTGCTGATTATCAAGGGATTTCCATGTGACCCCGGTGCGATTCAAACGCACGACCTTCAGAACCGGAATCTGACGCTCTATTCACTAAGCTACGGGGCCATTTCCTAAATGCGATGACAAAAGTATAAAAAATCTTCTCATCTTCCTAATGATTCATCTTTTTTTATAGTTCTTAAGTCACCGGCACTCCTTGACCTTCTGTTATTTTGAAATGCTTTATAGCATATAGTTTATCAATTTGACAATCTTTTAGAGAATATCCAATACAGATATTAATATTATTCCTATCTTTGCCGACAATTAACAATCAACAATCCTATGAGTTACTTGATAAAACCAAAGAACTATAAACCGTTACTCGACTTAAAACAAACAGAGTTGGGAATCAAACAAATAAAAGAGTTCTTCCAGTTAAACCTGTCATCAGAATTGCGCCTCAGACGCGTAACAGCCCCGCTTTTCGTATTGAAAGGCATGGGTATCAATGACGATTTGAATGGTATAGAACGTCCTGTTTCATTCCCGATCAAGGATTTAGGTGACGCACAAGCAGAAGTCGTTCATTCATTAGCAAAATGGAAAAGATTAACCCTCGCCGATTACAATATCGAACCGGGATACGGTATCTACACCGACATGAACGCCATCCGTTCTGACGAAGAACTCGGAAACCTTCACTCGCTCTATGTAGACCAATGGGACTGGGAACGCGTCATCACCAACGAAGACAGAAACGTAGAATTCCTGAAAGAGATCGTAAACCGTATCTACGCAGCCATGATCCGCACAGAATACATGGTATACGAAATGTATCCTCAGATCAAACCCTGTCTGCCACAGAAGTTACATTTCATCCATTCGGAAGAATTGCGCCAGCTTTATCCGAACCTTGAACCCAAATGCCGTGAGCATGCCATCTGCCAAAAATACGGTGCCGTGTTTATCATCGGTATCGGCTGCAAACTGAGTGATGGCAAAAAGCATGACGGACGTGCACCGGACTACGATGATTATACATCGAATGGGCTGAACAACTTGCCGGGGCTCAACGGTGACCTTTTGCTTTGGGACGATGTACTGCAACGTTCCATCGAATTATCTTCCATGGGTGTTCGTGTAGACAGAGAAGCTCTGCAACGTCAGCTCAAAGAAGAAAACGAAGAAGAGAGACTGAAACTTTATTTCCACAAACGACTGATGGACGACACACTTCCCCTATCTATCGGTGGCGGTATCGGACAATCCCGTTTGTGTATGTTCTACCTTCGCAAAGCTCATATCGGAGAAATACAAGCCAGCATCTGGCCGGAAGATATGCGCAAAGAATGTGAGGAACTTGATATACACCTTATATAATTGCTATGAATGTACAAATAGAAGAAAGCTGGAAAACACACTTACAACCGGAATTTGAAAAAGACTACTTTCGCACACTGACAGAATTCGTTAAAAGTGAATATAGCCAGTATCAGATTTTTCCTCCGGGAAAGCTGATTTTCAATGCCTTCAACCTCTGTCCTTTCGACAAAGTGAAGGTAGTAATCATCGGACAAGACCCTTACCACGGGCCAGGCCAGGCACACGGGCTTTGTTTCTCAGTCAATGACGGAGTTCCTTTCCCTCCTTCTCTGGTAAACATATTCAAAGAGATAAAGGCGGACATAGGCACAGACGCTCCCGCTACCGGAAACCTGACTCGCTGGGCCGAACAAGGAGTATTGCTGCTCAACGCGACTCTGACCGTACGCGCTCATCAGGCAGGCTCTCACCAAAACCGCGGATGGGAAGCCTTTACAGATGCAGCCATTCGTGCGCTGGCAGAAGAAAAAGAACATCTTGTGTTTATCTTGTGGGGAGCTTATGCCCAACGCAAAGGAGCCTTTATCGACCGCAACAAGCATCTGGTACTCAGCTCCGCCCACCCTTCTCCCCTCTCTGCCTATAATGGTTTCTTCGGCAACAAACATTTCAGCCGGGCAAACGATTATCTGAAGGCAAACGGAGAAACGGAAATTGTATGGTAATCATCATCTGATCAATCAGAATCAAGACATAAAGAAAATGGCTGCATCACCCCAAAGATCATGCAGCCATTTTTATATTTTAGTCCTACCGGGGCTTATTCCCGATTCTTCATTCCATTTATTAATACCACTGAATATTACTTTGCGTCTGGCTTCTCTGCTCATACTTCAAGTCCTGAAGAATACTTGCATTGGCACGAATGGTAACATTGTAGTATTTCCAACGTCCGAATGGCGAAAGACTGGCAGAAAGGTTAAAGCAGTGCAAGTCACGCGAAATCGTACAAGAAGTCTGCGTAATTTCTTTTGCCTGGAAGTCGTAACCCGAATTGAATGAAAGCGACCAGTTGTTGGAAATCTTCACATTTCCATTCATATTAATATTGTGGGTATAAGTAAACGGATAACGCATGGAATAGCGATTGATAGGCTTCGTTCTGTCTTCACGAATATTGAACGAATAACTGAAACTTAAAGACCAAGGCATCTTGAATACCTGATAACCATCCGGGTCGGCCTGTGCCTTCTCCACCTTCTTGGTGGTAGTTCCATCTTCCGTACCTTCAGAATCCTCACCGTCTCCGTCTTCCGAGTCCTTCTTGTTTTTATCCTGTTCAGCGTCTTCCTTCGGACCAAACCACTTCTTCCAGGTATCATTATTAAAAGTATAGTTAAAAGAAGAACCATATCCCTGGAAACGTCCGAAACGTCCATAAGACCATTCAGTACGATTACTGGTCACTACATTACCGTTCTTATCGAAAGCATAAGCATAAGTAGCGAATGAAGCGTTCATATTGAAAGTATAGTTCTTGGTCAGCTTCATACGGATATTCAAACTCAAATCACTCCAAGGTCTTTCTTTCGCTGCCATATTATAGGACATATTTGCGCTCAAATCATCAATCAGACTGACCTTTTTGAGCGTATCCTTCTTGGCATCATAATACTTCATTTCCAGATTGTTGGACAGAGAGAAGCTAACCGTTCCCGAACCTTCACGTGAAGGAACTCCAAAAGGCTGTCCGGTAAAAGGAGAATAGTATTGTGTATTGCCGTTATAATCTGTGTATTCCTCCCAATACTTGCTGAATCCGGGAGCTCCGCTAAGACTTACTTGTGGAGTAACAACGTGACGGATCTGTATCTCTTTCTTCTTCATGAAAAGAGGCTTGTACATACCATACAGTTTCGTACTCAAACTGATACTGGCAGAATAGTTGGACACCCGATAGAAACCATTAATAGTATCATTCAGATTAGGGTCCAGCTTATGTTCTTCCATATTATATGTCTGGTTCATCTTACGGGTATACCACCGCTCTGTATAGTTGACCGAAGGAGAAACCTGCAAATACTTGTGAAAGTAGCACTGATAGGAATATTATGATTCATCGCATTTTCCCATCCGCTGATTCCGGTCTTGAACAAACGGTCATCTTTTGTTCTGATACTGTTTGTCAGACGTCCCGTATAGCTGATGGAAATCTTTTCATACCAACGCTCGGCTCCGGCAGCCTTCTTACGCTTGAAAGGGAAAAGACGGCTCAACGTAATATTAAGGTCGGGGAGCGTCACGGCGATAGAAGAATCACGCATAGTCTGCGCAATATTGGTAGTTCCGGACAAGGTCAGACCAATATCGGGGAAACTGCGGGAATAGCTGATACTTGATGTCTTTGTATTCTGAGTCAACAACTGAGAGTTATAAAGGTTGTTGATGTTAGATCGTTCATAACTACTGGTCGAGAAGTTCACACTGGCGGAGAAAGTACTGTTCGGACTTGCCTTAGCATCCTGCCGGTGGTTCCACACCACCTTGAAGTCTTTGGCAACTGTATAATCCGGCATTCCTTTGTCTCCGGTTTTAGTCACCTGATAATCCGCCTGCAAGGTACCGGAATATTTATACCTCTTATTGTAATTTGTCAATCCGGAGAGCCGCCATGAACCTTTCGTGAATATATCTCCTGTGAGTTTCAAGTCCATGATGTCGCTCATAGCAAAGTAATACCCTCCTTCTGCCAGACCGAAACCGCGGCTGGAGTCATCCATATAGGTCGGCATAATGAAGCCTGAAGAATAACTGCTGGAAAAAGGGAAGAAGAAAAAAGGCACAGCCAGCGGCAGAGGAACATCTTCCACCACAAGGTACGCAGGACCTGTTACTACATTCTTTTTGGGACGCACTTTGGCCCTTGTCAGCTGCATGTAGAAGTGAGGATGGTCATGATGGTCACAAGTCGTGTAACGACCGTGCTCCATAAAGATTTCATCATTTGCTCCCTTCTTGGCTCTGCTACCGGTCACATAACCTTCGCCCTGTTGGGTGATGATATCCGTGATTCCCGCTTTTTTACTCTTGAAGTTATAACTGATAGTCTCTGTGTCGTATGCTGTTTCGCCTTCTTTAAAGACAGGTTTACCTTTTATTGTTCCTGTCGTATCTTTAATACCATAGGCATGTACCGTACTACTGTCCAGATTCATGGAAATCACTTCCGCTGCCAGTTCGATATTCTGGTAGTTAACTTTGCCGCTACCATAAAGCGTAGCGGCACCTCCCAACGTGAAAGTGGTGGAGTCGTTAGATTCATAAATAACCGGTGCATCGAGCGGTTGTTTCTTTGTCGGTGCTACAGAGTCGACGCGTACCACAACTGTATCCGCTCTCAACGAATCGTTCCCGTTAAGGGAATCCGTTTGTGCAGTGTTGGAGGCAATCATCCCTCTTCTTCGACGCTGAGACGTAGCCTCATCAGGAAGCATCAGCAAGACAATCAGCAATATGAATGATATAATTATTTTTGCTCTCAATGGCGCCATTAACTAATAGTTTTACGCTTGAAGTGGCAAAAGTACACAATCTTCATCAATAATGCGTGAGAATCTCTGTTATTTAATTATTTTTTAGTGCTATAAAAATAAAGAACACCATCCATCGAAACGGTTTAGCCCTTCTTCACCATATTTTGCAATACTTTTTCGGGCTTTTTCCACTGTCTTTTCTTCATCAAGATGAGTTTTGGAAAAGAATTTATCGGCAAAACAGATTATTTGCTCTTCCAGAGTGACGGGCAGCATTTCACGATGAGGAAGAGGCAGCTGTCGTTCTATGATTTCTTCCAGTGATAATCCGGCTCCGGTATGGCGTTCGCAAACCAGTGCATGACGTTCAAAACCTTCTTTCCGCAAAAGATCTGCTCCCAAATAGCCGTGGGCAATATAAGGATGTTCTCCAAAACATTGGATCGTAGGAGCATCGGTCAGAAAGATTCCGATGTCGTGCAGAAGCGCGGCTTCTCTGACAAAGCTGCGGTTGATAGGTAAATTGGGATGAGCATCTACGATCTTCAAAGCTTTTTGAGCTACAGAAAGGCTATGTATAAGTAGAATGTGCCGTTGTTCCGTCTCTTGCGGATAAAATTTGTCGATAATTTCAATTGGATTCATATTTTTCACTAGTTATTACTTGTTCCCTGACCGAGAAATGATATTTTTGTGCAATATTACAAAAATTTACTGATATGCAAGCCAGAAGTTCCTTCATTCTTTTCTCTCTGTTCATAATACTTTGCTCGACATACGCCAGCGGAAAAGTAATTACGGGCGCCGAACGCATGGACCAGTACCTGCCGCTAATCAAAGGAAAACGTGTAGGAATGGTCGTAAACCACACTTCCATCGTTGGCACGGAACACGTTCATCTGCTGGATACTTTATTAAAACAAAAGATCAATATAGTGAAAGTTTTTGCACCGGAGCATGGCTTTCGCGGCAACGCGGATGCCGGTGAAACTGTAAAAGACGGAAAAGACAGCCGCACGGGAATACCTATCGTCTCACTCTACGGGAATAACAAGAAACCAACCGCCGCCCAACTAAAGGATATCGATGTCATCGTGTTCGATATTCAGGACGTAGGTGCGCGTTTTTATACCTATATCAGTACAATGTATTATGTAATGGAAGCCTGTGCGGAAAATAAAAAAGAAATGATTGTACTAGACCGTCCCAATCCCTGCGACTACGTAGAAGGTCCTGTATTGAAAGCGGGGTATAAAAGTTTTGTCGGAATGCTACCTTTGCCGGTCCTTCACGGTTGTACCATCGGGGAACTGGCACAAATGATTAACGGAGAAAGATGGATGACTACCCAGACAAAGACTTGCCCGCTAACCGTGATTCCCATAAAAGGATGGCAACATGGACAGCCTTACGTACTTCCCGTGAAACCGTCTCCCAACTTGCCCGATGCACAATCCATCCGCCTGTATGCTTCGCTTTGCCCTTTCGAGGCAACACGTATCAGTGTAGGACGCGGAACAACATTTCCTTTTCAGGTATTGGGCGCACCTGACAAAAAGTATGGCGATTTCGTCTTCACTCCACGTTCTCTGCCCGGATTCGATAAGAATCCGATGCACAAAGGAGTTGCCTGCTACGGCGAAGATTTGCGGAACGTAACAGATGTAAACGGATTCACGCTCCGTTACCTCCTGCGTTTCTATCGTTTATCCGGCGAAGGTGCAGCTTTCTTCTCCCGTCC
>OBKR01002885.1_pt1 | contig 11803 bp, 9 predicted proteins | sample 1518991 | NCBI WGS metagenome assembly OBKR01 (sample SAMEA2452117, study PRJEB22498) | human gut metagenome | biome: human feces; feature: human gut; material: feces | place: Australia | collected 2012
CCAGAGGCTTGTTGTATAGTAGCCAATCCAACTCGGCACGGTCAAAGCGGTTGTCTGCAATCTCGTTCTCCACGGCAATACAATCAATAGAGATCATGCTGCCATCAGCGAAAAGCAGCTCCACGCAAGCCGTGTCGATATTAAACTCACAAGAAATAAGTTTGCTCATGATGAAATCCTCCATATTATGACAAGTTGATATAAAAGGAAAGCTGCCCGTTTCTGTTGGAAACAGACAGCTTTTGCAACCTTGAGGTTGCTCTGCACACCCGAATCTGTCAGCCAACAGTAAAAAGTTGAATTACTTCCTTATCACTGTTAAGCTAAGGGTTTCCGGCGTTTTTTCATTTTTACGGAAAAAGAGAAAAATCGTGAAATTCATAGATTTTCATTAGCAAATTCTCCGTCAGCTAATGGAAATTAGGACTAATGGCGTCCGCCTTTCAGGTGTACGGTTTGCTAATAAAAATTAGCAGGATTTTCGCCATTTTGCTAATGAAAATGCCCTCTCTGCTAATGGGAGAAAAAAACGAGCAAAATTCTTGCTAATGAACAAGGCGGTTGTTACCCTGTTAATTCGTTCATTCAGGGGTAGTCAAGCGACAATCGCACACTACCTCTATGTCCTTTCCTATTATATAATTGCGGTAACAGGAGATGGTTGTTTTGAAAGAACAGAAATATCATTTATATCTTTCCGATGAAGAATACAGGAGAGTTTTGCAATCACTTATCCGTTTGAAGAACAGCCTGATAGCACAAGGCAGATACACGGACGCAGTAGATGATATTCTTTGCAAGGTGCTTTCAGCCAAGAAAAGAAAGTTCAAAATCAAATATATCTGAACACGAATAAAGACCGCCTACACTTTTGTAAGCGGTCTTTGCTAATTTAGAGTAAGTTCGACAAATCGGAATTTAGATCATGATTCATATGGATAGTAGTGTTCTGCCTTCGACTGAAATTCACATAATTTTAATATTTTCATATCCTTATCAAAATCTGCTATTGTAACACCATCAAAGCCATCTATCTTACCATCATAATTACATCTGAAGAACCATTCAACAATTAACGTTTGGTTTTGCTCGAATATTCGCTTGATTGTCCATTCCAATACTTGTCCCTTATTATTCCAATTTTCAAACCATGTTACAATTTGTGATAAGCCATGATATTCAGGTCCATAGCATTCACTATACAAAGCATTTTCAGAAAAAGTCTGTTTTACAATCTCAACATCGTTATCTAACCAAGACTGAAAATATTTCTTAATGACATCTACTTTCATATTATCCTCCACAAATTCAAATTTGTCCTTCTCTTAATTTCCTATTATACACCAAAATTATGAATATTTCTACCCGCCGTCTATTGACCTCGATTACGAGGGAAATAAGCGGCTTTTTTGTTTGCAAAAAAATTTTTCAAGAAATTTTGAAAAAACACCCCCAAAAAACGCTCTCCCATTTCAAACAAGTGAAAAAACCACGAAAAATTAGCAGGTTTTGGACGAGAATTTACTAACAGCGAAATCCCAGAAAAGCCAGTAAAATCAAGGATTTTCGGGGATTTGTAGGGAATCAAAAATGCCCCTCGGGGGGGCTTCTCCTAAGGGGCAGTTGAGGGTTCGATTCCCCCAGGGGGTGCCATGAAAAAAATGAAGTATGGCTTCGCCATATGAAGTTTGACGGCATTACACCGAAAGTCTGTCATGCGCTTTGCTTCATACGAGCGTCAGCGAGTACTTCATGGCAGCGAAACTGCCGTTTCATGTTTGCGGGGCAAACGCTTCATTATTACAATATAAATGCTTTGCTGTAATTGAGCAGGTATTGATGCGGATATTCCAATTATAATAGAAGTCAGAGGACAATCTTTTTTGCGTCTCTGTCATCGTTTGGCAAGTTAGTCTAAAAACGGCACTTTTGCCAAGCCGCCGGGCTGCTTTTTTCAATGAAGCGCGCCTGCGGTGCATGAAAAATGAAGTATGGCTTCGCCATATGAAGTTTGACGGCATTACGCCGAAAGTCTGTCATGCGCGTCACTTCATACGAGCGTCAGCGAGTGCTTCATTCAAATCAAATTACAGTCAATTTGCAAAATCCCCCGCACGGCAAATTTCCGCGCGGGGGACATTTTTTATTTTCCGCTTTCGCCGTAGTTTGAGAGCACGCGGGCGGACGGGTCGTTGACATCGCAGCCCTCCCATGACTTGTTGGGCATCCAGAAATCGACTATCATCTCGGACTGGCCGGGATAGTACTTTTCAAATATCTCGCGGTAGAGCAGGGATTCTTTCGTGAACGGCTTTGCGTGGGTGTATTTTTCGCACTTCTCCTTGAATTCCTCTTCGGTGTAGAGCCCCTCGCCGTATTCCTTGAGATAGTCGACCATCGAGTGACCGACCGCGTCGGAGAACGCCGCCTTTTCGCGGAAGAGTATATCGTGGGGCAGATAATCGCCCTCGAACGCGTGGCGGAGCAGATATTTGCCCTTGCCGTAGGTGTTCATTTTCTTCGCGGGGTCGACGGACATGACATATTTTACAAAGTCGAGATCGCCGAACGGCACGCGCGCTTCAAGCGAGTTTACAGAGATGCAGCGGTCGGCGCGCAGAACATCGTACATGTGCAGCTCTCTTATTCTCTTCTGCGACTCCTTCTGGAACTCCTCCGCGCTCGGCGCAAAGTCGGTGTATTTGTAGCCGAACAGCTCGTCGGAGATCTCGCCCGTCAGAAGAACTCTGATATCCGTGTTCTCGTGTATCCATTTGCACAGCAGGTACATGCCCATGCTCGCGCGGATAGTTGTGATATCAAATGTGCCGAGCATACGGATTACACCCTCGAGCGAGTCTATGACCTGTTCTTTTGTCATGATGACCTCGGTGTGGTCGCTGCCGATGTAGTCGGCGACTTCCTTTGCGTATTTGAGGTCGATAGCGTCCTCGCTCATGCCTATTGCAAAGGTGCGTATCGGTTTTTTGCTCTGTCTCGCCGCTATGGCGCAGACGAGGGAGGAATCGAGTCCGCCGGAGAGCAGGAAGCCGACCTTTGCGTCCGCAACGAGTCTCTTGTCAACGCCGGCGATGAGCTTTTCGCGGATGTTTTTGCAAACTGTCTCAAGGTCGTCGTGGCAGACTTCGTCAACCGCCGCTATGTCGCAGTACTGGACAAACTCGCCGTCTTTATAGTAGTGTCCGGGCGGGAAGGGCATAACATGCTTGCACATTCCGACGAGGTTCTTCGCCTCGCTCGCGAACATGATAACGCCTTTTTTATCATAGCCGTAGTAAAGCGGGCGGATGCCTATCGGGTCTCTTGCGGCGATATATTTTTTCTCTTCGCCGTCATAGATAATCAGCGCAAACTCGGCGTCGAGCATCTTGAACATATCCACGCCGTATTCGCGGTAGAGCGGGAGAAGTATCTCGCAGTCGGAGCCGCTTTTGAATGTATATTTCTTCGCAAGCTCCTCTTTTATCTTCTCGTAGCCGTATATCTCGCCGTTGCAGACGACATAGCTGCCGTCCAATTCAAACGGCTGCATCCCGTCGGGGGTCAGCCCCATTATCGCAAGGCGGTGGAAGCCGAGCAGTCCTTTGCCGGTGTCTATTATCCGGCTGTCGTCCGGTCCTCTTGAAACGGTCTTTTTGAATCCTTCCTCAAAATCGGAAAAAGCGGCACAGCAGTCGCAGTAACCCATTATCGAACACATAGTAATCTTTCCTTTCGGTTAGTTTCAGCATTCGATAGGGCAAGTGCCAACTCGCTGTGCCACCTATCTTTGTTCTCTTTTCGGCTTCGAAGAAAGCCTCGCCGCTGTAACGGTCGGCGTGTCCGGCGCACCTACTCGGTAGTCCTTTCGGTTTGCAGCTCGTCGGGTGTTATTCGCGCGGCTCCTGTGCTGCATGGCTCTCACCGTCCCATGCTCGCTTTGAGCGGTATTCCGCGTTACTTCTCCCGACTCGGGTGCTTTTGTTATTGTAAAAAGGGTTGTGGATTTTTATTTTACGCTGAAGAGCAGGTCGCTGTAGGTCGGGAACGGCCAGAACTCCTTGGCGGTTATCGTCTCCGCCTCGTCGCAGACGGCGCGCAGGGCGTCCATCTTGCCGAGGATAACGTCTCTGATATCGTTCGCCGCTTCGGTGACATCCTCGATAGCCTGGAACTTCGCTATCTCGCCGTCAAGGTCTGCGGTCGCGTCGGCGATTTCATCGGACAGCTCTGAGAGCTTCGTGATGGTCGAGGTCTCGTATTTGCAGGGGAGACCTGCGACTGCCGCTTTCTTCGCGGCGAGGGTCTCTGCGAGCGACTTCGTGTAGCCCTCGACTGCGGGGAGAATCTCTTTTCTCGCCATGTCGACCATGGTCAGAGCTTCGATATTGACGGTCTTTGAGTAGTTTTCAAGAAGTATCTCATAGCGGCTGTGAAGCTCTGCGGGTGAGAATATCTTGTGAGCGGTGAGCATCTTCACGTTCTTGTCGGCAATCATCGCGGGCATAGCGTCCGGAGTGGTGCGGAGATTCAGCAGTCCGCGCTTCTCGGTAGCTTCCTTTATCCACGCGTCGTCATAGCCGTTGCCGTTGAAGATGATTCTCTTGTGATCTTTTATGGTCTTCTTTATCATGTCGTGCAGAGCGGTCTCAAAGTCATCGACATTTTCGAGGCGATCCGCATATATCTTGAGCGACTCCGCAACGGCGGCGTTGAGCATGATGTTCGCGCAGGCGATGCTGTTCGACGAGCCGAGCATACGGAACTCAAACTTGTTGCCGGTGAACGCAAAGGGCGATGTGCGGTTGCGGTCGGTGGTGTCGCGGGTGAACTTCGGCAGAACATGAACGCCGAGCTTCATCGTTGTCTTTTCGCTGCCGCTGTAGGGCGCGTCGTTCTCTATAGCGTCGAGAACTGCGGTCAGCTCGTCGCCGAGGAACATAGAGACAACTGCGGGCGGAGCTTCGTTCGCGCCGAGTCTGTGGTCGTTTCCTGCGGTCGCGACGGAGACTCGGAGCAGATCCTGATAGTCGTCAACGGCTTTGATAACCGCGCAGAGGAACAGCAGGAACTGTGCGTTCTCATAGGGGGTCTCGCCGGGGGTGAGGAGGTTGACTCCGGTATCCGTAGCCATGGACCAGTTGTTGTGCTTGCCCGAACCGTTGACTCCGGCGAACGGCTTCTCGTGGAGCAGGCAGACAAGTCCGTGCTTCGCGGCGACTTTCTGCATGATCTCCATAGTCAGCTGGTTGTGGTCGGTGGCGATGTTCGTTGTGGTGTATATGGGTGCGAGCTCATGCTGAGACGGTGCGACTTCGTTGTGTTCGGTCTTTGCAAGAACGCCGAGCTTCCAGAGCTCTTCGTTGAGGTCTGCCATGTAAGCGGCGACTCTCGGCTTGATAACTCCGAAATAGTGGTCGTCCATCTCCTGACCCTTGGGCGCCTTTGCGCCGAAAAGAGTGCGTCCGCAGAAGACGAGGTCTTTGCGCTGTTCATAGAGAGCCTTGTCAACGAGGAAGTATTCCTGCTCGGGGCCGACGGAGGTGCGCACGCACTTTACATCGGTGTTGCCGAAGAGTCTGAGAATACGAAGAGCCTGCTTGTTGAGAGCCTGCATGGAACGGAGCAGAGGCGTTTTCTTGTCGAGTGCCTCGCCGCCGTAAGAGCAGAACGCCGTGGGAATGCAGAGGGTCTTGTCTTTTATAAATGCGTAGGAAGTGGGATCCCACGCGGTGTAGCCGCGGGCTTCAAAGGTTGCTCTGAGTCCGCCAGACGGGAAGGACGATGCGTCCGGCTCGCCTTTTATCAGTTCCTTGCCCGAGAACTCCATGATAACGCGTCCGTCAGATGCGGGGGTTATGAAGCTGTCATGCTTCTCGGCGGTGATGCCGGTCAGGGGTTGGAACCAGTGGGTGAAATGGGTCGCGCCATGCTCAACGGCCCAGTCCTTCATAGCGGCGGCAACTGCGTTGGCGACGTCATTATTCAGGCTTGCTCCTTCGTCAATAGTCTTCTTGAGAGACTGGTAAACATCGGCAGAAAGCATTGCTTTCATCACTCTGTCGTCAAAAACGAGACTTCCGAAATAATCAGATACTGTGCTCATAAGTTAGCGCTCCTTTTTCATATTTTAAGGCGAAAAATAAAAAATGGCGTCAATGAACCCGTTCGGTTCAAAGACGCCATTGCCTTTATGCGCTGAATTATACGCGCAGCAAAATCGTTTGTCAAGGCGTTTTCGGATAATTCTTTATTTTTGTGCAAATAGCCGCAATCGGGGCTTTTTGAAAAGCAATTTTATGAGCAAGATGTAACCGCTTTTCTGAGAAAATGCGGGGGCTTTGAACTCTCGCCAAAAAAATTTTCGGCGGCGCGGTTCTCCCGGACGGCTTTAAAAATAAAGTGCGATACATATATAAAATGCAATTGACACGGGTCTTTTAATATGATAAAATACGCCTCAAATGAGCAAAGGCGTTCATTCCCCCGGGGACAGTGCCCCCATCGGCGGACGCCTTTGCTTTTTGCTTTTTCGGAATCGAGCGTTATGCATCTCATTGGGTTTTGCGGGCAGTTGACCGCGTTGTCATATTTTTCGGTTCCAAAGCACTCGCTTTTAGTACAGAATACCGTAGAAGTCGGCATGAAAGGTGTGTTATAATATGATATAATGAAAGTACGCGTGAAAACTTAACCGGAGAAGTATATAAAAAAGAAAAGGATAAAATACGGAGGGATATTAATGACAAAGTACATCTTTGTGACCGGAGGCGTCGTATCCGGCCTCGGAAAGGGGATAACTGCGGCGTCGCTCGGACGAATTCTCAAAGCGCGCGGACTCAAGGTAGCGGCGCAGAAGCTCGATCCTTATATCAACGTTGACCCGGGCACCATGAGCCCCTATCAGCACGGCGAAGTTTATGTCACGGAAGACGGCGCGGAGACCGATCTCGACCTCGGCCACTACGAGCGCTTCATCGACGAGGATCTTAACAAATACTCGAATCTCACCACCGGTAAAGTATACTGGAACGTGCTCAACAAAGAGCGCCGCGGCGAGTATCTCGGTTCGACCGTTCAGGTCATACCCCATATAACAAATGAAATAAAGGATTTCGTATACCGTGTCGGCAAGAAAACCGATGCTGACGTGGTCATCACTGAGATCGGCGGCACTATAGGTGACATTGAATCCCAGCCTTTCCTCGAAGCTGTAAGACAGATATCTCTTGAGGTGGGGCGTGAGAACAGCCTCTTCATCCATGTCACTCTGGTGCCGTTTTTGCGTGGATCGGACGAGCATAAGTCCAAGCCCACCCAGCACTCGGTCAAGGAGCTGCAGGGCATGGGCATCAACCCGAACATAATCGTCCTGCGCTGTGACGAGCCGCTTGAGGAGGCTATCTTCAAGAAGATATCGCTCTTCTGCAACGTCAAGCCCGACTGCGTTATCGAGAACATCACCCTGCCTTATCTCTACGAAGCTCCGCTGATGCTTGAGAAGTCGAACTTCTCGTCCGTCGTCTGCCGCGAGCTGAATATAGACGCTCCCGAGCCGGATCTCGACGAGTGGACGGAGCTTGTCCACCGCATCAAGAACCGCGAAAAGGAAGTCAAGATAGGTCTTGTCGGCAAATATGTCCAGCTCCATGACGCATATCTGTCCGTTGCCGAGGCGCTTCGCCACGCGGGCTACACTCTCAACACCCATATCCGCATCGACTGGATCGATTCCGAGAATCTGACCGAGGCGAACTACGAGCAGGAGCTCTCGCACCTCGACGGAATAATCGTCCCCGGCGGCTTCGGCGGCAGAGGAATAGAGGGCATGATCCTCGCGGCGAAATACGCCAGAGAGAACAATGTTCCCTATTTCGGAATCTGCCTCGGAATGCAGATTGCGGTTATCGAATACGCGCGCGATGTCGCGGGTATCAAAGACGCCCACTCCGGCGAGTTCGATGAGCTCTGCAAGAACAAGGTCATTGACTTTATGCCCGGTCAGAGCGATAATATAGACAAGGGCGGCACACTGCGCCTTGGCGCATATCCCTGTGTTATCAAGCCCGGCACAACAATGGAGCGCTGCTACGGAAAGTCCGAAATTTCCGAGCGCCACCGCCACCGCTACGAGTTCAACAACGATTATCGCGATATACTTACCCAGAACGGACTCACCCTCTCGGGTCTTTCGCCCGACGGCAGACTCGTTGAAACGGTCGAGCTTTCCGACCGCCCGTTCTATGTCGGAGTGCAGTATCACCCCGAGTTCAAATCCCGTCCCAACAAGGCTCACCCGCTGTTCAAAGGCTTTATAGCCGCAGCGCTTGAAAAATCTGAGATCGGAGAATAAATACCTATGGCAAACTTGCATGAAGAGTGCGGCGTTTTCGGAGTCTATTCACCCAAGCCCGGCCCCGTGGCGGATCTCGCCTATTACGGTCTCTATGCCCTGCAGCACAGAGGGCAGGAGAGCTGCGGCATAGTCGTTAACGACGACGGAGTGTTCGCTTCGCGCAAGGACATCGGACTTGTCAACGAAGTCTTCTCGCGCGACGACCTGATGAAGTTCCCGCAGGGCAGGATGGCTGTCGCCCATGCGCGCTACGGCACGACCGGCGGCAACAGCAGAGCGAACTGCCAGCCCATCGAGGTCAACCATCAGAAGGGCAAGATGGCTCTTGCCCACAACGGAAACCTCAGCAACGCCTATGAACTGCGCAGCGAGCTTGAGCTCGGCGGCGCTATCTTCCACACGACGAGCGACACCGAGATAATCGCCTATATCGTCACGCAGGCGCGCCTCAACAGTCCTTCGATAGAAAATGCGCTGAGCAGCGCGATGAACAGGCTCGAGGGCGCGTATTCCCTCGTGCTCATGTCAGCCGCAAAGCTGCTCGCGGCGCGCGACCCCTACGGGTTCCGCCCGCTGTGCTACGGCAAGACGCTCGACGGCACATATGTCGTCGCGTCCGAGAGCTGTGCGCTTTCCGCCGTCGGCGCAAAATTCGAGCGCGATATACTCCCCGGCGAGATACTCGTCTTTGACGAAAACGGCGTGCGCTCGAACAGGGATCACTGCGGCGAAAAGCCGAGGCGCTCATGCATTTTTGAGTATATCTATTTTGCAAGACCCGATTCCGTCATTGACGGCGTGTCGGTTCACGCGGCGCGCAGAAATGCCGGCGCGATACTTTCAAAGACCCATCCGGTCGAAGCCGATGTCGTCATGGGCGTCCCGGATTCGGGAATCGACGCCGCTTTGGGCTATGCCGAGGCGTCGGGAATACCCTACGGAATGGGCTTCATAAAAAACAAATATATCGGCAGAACTTTCATCTCGCCCGGTCAGGACAAGAGAATCGATCAGGTGAGAATAAAGCTCAGCGCGATAAGCGAATCCGTAAAGGATAAGAGAATAGTGCTCATCGACGACTCGATAGTGCGCGGCACGACGAGCCGCCAGATAGTCAATCTCCTGCGTGAAGCGGGGGCAAAAGAGGTGCATATGCGCATCTCCTCGCCGCCGTTCATGCATCCGTGCTACTACGGCACTGACGTTGACTCGCGCGAAAATCTTATCGCCTGCCACCACTCGGTGGAGGAGATTGCCGACATAATCGGCGCGGATTCCCTCGGATATCTGCCGGAGTCGGAGCTTAAAAATCTGATAGGCAGCGAGAACTTCTGCAGCGCGTGCTTCAATGGAGTTTATCCGACCCCTATCCCGGATGTTATCACCAAAGACCGCTTTGAGGGGAAACTCTCCGAGCGGAGCAAATAAATAAAAATACGAAAAGCGAAAGGAAACTGCGGTATGGAAAAGTTGTATGAAGGCAAGAGCAAGGTCGTTTACAGTTCGGAGGAGCCCGGTACCTGCATCATCAAGTACAAGGACACCGCCACTGCCGGCAACGGCGTCAAGAAAGAAGATCTGCCCGGAAAAGGAAAACTCAACGCGGCAATCTCCAACATCATCTTTGATTACCTCATGAAGAACGGAGTCAAGACCCATCTTCTCAAGGTCATCGACGAAACCACCGTCCTCGCGAAGAAGGCTGAGATCGTTATGGTCGAGGTCATAGTCAGAAATATCGCAGCGGGAAGCTTTTCAAAGAAATACGGCGTGCCGGAGGGCTCGCCCCTGAAGAATACGGTCGTTGAGTTCAGCTACAAGAGCGACGAGCTCGGCGATCCCATGATAAACGACAGCCAGATAACCGCCATCGGTCTCGCCACGCAGGAGGAGCTCGACGAGCTCAGAGCCATGTCCAAGCGCATAAACGAGCTGATGACCGAGCTGTTCGCAAAGGGCGGCGTGCGCCTTGTCGACTTCAAGCTCGAGTTCGGCCGCACCGACGACGGACTTGTCCTGTGCGATGAGATATCCCCCGATTCCTGCCGCCTCTGGGATATGGAGACAAACAAGAAGCTCGACAAGGACAGATTCCGCCGCGACCTCGGCGATGTTCTCGGCGGCTACAGAGATGTGCTCGAAAGACTTAAAAGCTCGATCTGATAAATTCAAGGAGTGTATTTTTAAATGAGACTCATAGACCGCAAGATCGTCCTTGAGGACGGCAGCGAGTACTACGGATACGGCTTCGGCAGCTATACCGACAGAGTGTGCGAAATAGTTTTCAACACCTCGATGGTCGGCTATCAGGAAATAGTCTCCGACCCGTCGTATACCGATCAGATGGTCGTTATGACATATCCGCTCATAGGCAACTACGGCATAACCGACGACGATTTCGAGTGCAAAAACCCGAGCCTCGGCGGTCTTATCGTGTATGACTACAACGATATGCCCTCAAACTTCAGATACACAAAGACGCTCTCCGAGCTGCTCGAAGAGAACGGTATCCCCGGCATCTCCGGCGTTGACACGAGAAAGCTCACCCGCAGCATACGCGACTTGGGCTCACGCCGCGTGCTCATAACCTCGCCCGATATTCCGGCTGAGGTCGCGGTGGAGATAATCAAAAATACCCCCGTCGCCCACGATGCGGTCAGCCGCGTCAGCTGCAAAAAGCGCTGGTATTCGCGCACGTCGAACCCGCAGTTCAATGTCGTAGCCATAGACTGCGGCATGAAGCTCAATATCGTGCGCAGCTTAAATAAATTCGGCTGCAACGTCGTTGTCGTGCCCTATGACACGCCGGCGGATGAAATTGAGTTCATGAAGCCTGACGGAGTGTTTCTTTCAAACGGCCCCGGCGACCCCGAGGATGTGACTCCGGTCATAAACACGGTCAGGGCGCTTCGCGGCAAATATCCGATTTTCGGCATCTGCCTCGGACATCAGATGATATCCCTCGCCTACGGCGCCAAGACATATAAGCTCAAGTTCGGTCACCGCGGCGGAAACCACCCGGTCATGAACCTCGACACCAACAAAATAGAGATAACCTCGCAGAACCACAGCTATGCCGTTGACCCGAAAACGGTCGAGGGCACCGACCTCGAAGTGACGCACATAAATCTTCTCGACAACACCGTCGAGGGAGTAAGATGCAAGAAAGACCTTGTGTTCAGCGTGCAGTATCACCCCGAGAGCGCGCCCGGTCCGCAGGACAGCAGCTATCTGTTCGGTCAGTTTATCGACTATATGAAGGAGGCGAAGGAGCGTGCCTAAGAGAACTGATATAAAAAAGGTGCTCGTTATCGGCTCGGGTCCTATAGTTATCGGTCAGGCTGCCGAGTTCGACTATGCGGGAACTCAGGCGTGCCTCGCCCTGCGTGAGGAGGGCTACGAGGTCGTCCTCGCGAACTCGAACCCCGCAACGATAATGACCGACAC
>OBKR01002886.1_pt1 | contig 11802 bp, 10 predicted proteins | sample 1518991 | NCBI WGS metagenome assembly OBKR01 (sample SAMEA2452117, study PRJEB22498) | human gut metagenome | biome: human feces; feature: human gut; material: feces | place: Australia | collected 2012
TGGTAGGCGGCTGCGTGCGGGATTCCATTCTGGGCAGATGCCCGGAGGACTGGGATATCACCACCTCGGCGAGACCGGAGCAGGTGAAAACGCTGTTCCGTCGCACCATCGACACCGGAATCCAGCATGGCACCGTAACCGTCATGCTGGACAAGGAAGGCTTTGAGGTTACGACCTACCGTGTAGATGGAAAATACGAAGACAGCCGACATCCCAAAGAAGTGACGTTTACTCCGAACCTGGAGGAGGACCTGAAACGCCGGGATTTTACCATCAATGCCATGGCTTATAATGAAACGGAAGGCCTGATCGACATTTTCGGCGGATTAAAAGACATCGAGGCGAAGCTGATCCGATGCGTAGGCAACCCGGAGGAACGTTTTGGAGAAGATGCGCTGCGGATCATGCGGGCAATTCGTTTTTCAGCCCAGCTGGGCTACGAGATCCACGAAGATACTGAGGCGGCAATCCGGAAGCTGGCACCGACCCTGCAGAAGATCAGTGCGGAGCGGATTCAGGTGGAACTGACTAAACTGTTGGTGTCCCCTCATCCCGACACCCTCAGAGAAGCTTATGACATGGGTGTCACCAAGGTGATCCTACCGGAATTCGATGCCATGATGGAGACACCGCAGAAGCATAAGCACCATAAATACAACGTAGGGGAGCATACATTACATGCACTTATGGAGATCGGGCCGGACAAGAATCTGCGTTATGCCATGCTGCTCCATGACATCGGCAAGCCGGCCACACTTACTGTGGATGAAGACGGAATCACTCATTTCTACGGACATCCGGCGGTGGGAGAAGAGATGGCGCGGAAGATTCTGCGGAGACTGCGATTTGATAATGATACCGTTGCGGTGGTCACCCGTCTGGTGAGATACCATGATTATGGCAATGATGTGATACCGGATCTGCGGATTGTCCGCCGGGCGGTGAATAAGATCGGGGAAGATATTTTCCCACTGTTGTTTCCGGTGAAACGGGCAGATATTCTGGCACAGAGCGATTACCTGAGAACAGAAAAACTGGAGAATCTCGAACTCTGGAAGAAACTGTATCAGGAAATGCTGGAAAAGAAGCAGTGCGTCTCCCTGAAAACACTGGCGGTCACCGGCAGGGATCTGATCGACACCGGTATGAAACCGGGCAGAGAGCTGGGAGAGATGCTGCAACAGCTGCTGGAACTGGTATTGGAACATCCCGAGCAGAATACCAGAGAACAGCTGCTGGAAAAGGTAAAGGAACTGTCGGCAGACAAAGATTGAGCATACTTTACAGGCTTTCCTCATAAGATAGCGTAGGAACCGGAAAACGGTTAAGGACGTATCTTAGGAGGGATTGTAAGTGAATGACAGAGCAGTGGCACTGCTGGAGCAGTATGAGATAGAAGTATTGCGTACCCGAAAAGGAAGGGGAGCGATTCTGTGCGATACACAGCAGGGCTGCCTGATCTTCAAGGAATATACAGGACGCGAGGAACAGCTGCGTCTGCAGGAGCAGGTCCTGAAGCACCTGGAGGAACGGGGAACCGTTCCTGCGGAGCGATTGCTTGCCACAAAGGAAGGTGCGTTATCGGTGACAGACCGGGACGGTGTCAGATATATTCTGAAGACCTGGTGGGAAGGCCGAGAATGTAATATCCGTGACAGGGAAGAATGTATGGAAGCCATGCGGCTTCTGGCGAGACTGCACGGTGATCTGGAATTTACACCTGTATTTCCGGAGACGGAGGAGACTTCGGCACCGGTCATAGAGAGATATCTCCCCAGCCGGGACTATGAGAAGCATAACCGGGAGCTCAAGAGAGCCCGCAGGTTCTTGAAACAGCGCAGCCAGAAGACCTGGTTCGAGATCCGGTTGTCTGCAGTGATTGATCCTTTTTTAGAGGAAGCAAGACAACTGTGTGAAGAATGGAAAGAGATCGAGCTGGCTGCCTCCGACAGCGGAGATAAAGCACCGCTGTGTTTCTGCCACGGAGATTACCAATATCATAATATTCTGCGGCAGGACCGTGGATTTTTCCTGGTGAATTTCGAAAAATGTCAGGCAGACGGGCCGGTGAGAGACCTGTATCTGCTGTTGCGAAAGCTTTTGGAAAAAAGTGAATGGGATGCCGAATGGGGCAGAGTGCTTCTGGCGGCTTACGAAAGTGTACGGCCGTTAAAGCCCTATGAGAGACAGGATCTGTTCTACCGCCTGTCCTATCCTGAAAAATTGTGGAAGATCGTAAACTTTTATTATAATTCCGGCAAGGCCTGGATCCCGGAGAAGAATCAGGAGAAACTGGACCGCCTGTTGGAACAGGAAGCGGCCAGAAAGAAATTCCTGAAACTGCTGCAAAGATAAAAGCCGGGCAATGAACGGCAGACAACGGAAGAGACGTTGCGGCAGGATCGCAGCGTCAGGAGACAAAGGAGAAGCAAAAACGTTGAAAAGATTCGAAGACAAAAAGTATTCGAAAACGAAACAGACAGTGGTAATCCTTTTGCTTGTGACAGCAATGTCATTTGCTGGATGCGGGCAGACAGCATCCTCCGGGACGGCGGCAACACCTGCGCCAACGGCACAGGCAGAGCGGATAGATACCGGCTTTGTTGTCACCAATCCGGACAGCTATGATTCCGCAGATACGGCGGTACTGGTGGATATCAATAATGTTGACAACACTGTCACACTGTTAAATCTGGATTTAGGCAAACGTTACACGCTGTCCATGGACGGAACAACGCGGTTCGCAGATAAATATGGAAAGGCAATTTCCCTGAGTCAGCTGCAGGAGGGGGACATCGTGGATGTGACTTTTTTGAAAAGTCAGAAGCATCTGACCTCCATGCAGCTGGCGCAGACAGCATGGCAGTATGAAGATGTGGAGCACTACGAGATGAATACCGTACGGAATGAGGTGGCCATCGGGGAAGAGGTGTTCCAGCTGTCTAAGGATACCCAGTATTTTTCCCAGGGACACAGCATTGAAAAAATGGATCTGAATCCGGCGGATATCCTGACATTTCACGGCATTGACAGCACAGTGCTCAGCGTAACGGTGGAAAAAGGCCATGGATACCTCAGACTGGTCAATGATGAGAACTTTGTGGGCGGCTGGCTGGAAATCGGCCAGACACAGATCGTACGGATCACAGAGGACATGCTGGTGACTGTGCCGGAGGGAAGCTATCAGGTAGATATCAGCTATAATGGAGGTGGCGGCACGAAAAATGTCGTGATCAACCGCAACGAGGAAACAACACTGGATATCGGTGATCTGGAAGTGGCAGAGGCACAGTACGGTATGGTGCTGTTTTCCCTGAATCCTTCCGATGCAGAATTGTATATCGATGGAAGTCAGGTGGATGCTTCCCAGCCGGTCACGCTGGAATACGGTATTCATCAGATCATAGCGAAGGCGGACGGCTATAAGTCGCTTACACAGTATCTCAGGGTGGGGCAGGAATCCGCGGGAGTGGATGTCCAGCTGGATAAGGCGGACTCCGACAGTGAAGACAGTACGGAAAGCAGCAGTTCTTCCAGCTCTTCCGCAACGGAATCTACCTCCACCGCAGATACGACTACGACCTATTACCGCGTGCATATTGATGCTCCGGAAAATGTGGAGGTATATCTGGACGGCAACTATGTGGGAATTTCCCCCTGCAGTTTTAAGAAGACCCCAGGAAGTCATGTGATCACCCTGCGAAAATCCGGTTATGAAACCAGAAGTTATACGGTACAGGTGGATGAAGAAGAAAAGGATGTATCCTACTCATTTGTAGACCTGACGGCCAGCTCTTCATCGACAGAATGATCCTTTCCGGGAGGGGAAGAAATGCCGTAAATATGCGGAAAAACCTTGACAAAAGGGATAAAAACAGATATATATATGTATAGACGTTTCAAAAGAACTATTTTCGAGCGTAAAATTAATAACGAAAACTCATTACAGGAGGAGTTCAATATGAACAAAACAGAATTAGTTGCAGCTATGGCTGATCAGGCAGGTCTTTCCAAGAAGGACGCAGAGAAGGCATTAAAGGCATTCACCGATGTTGTTGCTGAAGAGTTAAAGAAGGATGGTAAGGTTCAGTTAGTTGGCTTCGGTACTTTCGAAGTATCCAGCAGAGCAGCTAGAGAGGGTAGAAATCCTCAGAGCGGCGCACCTATGAAGATCGCTGCTTCCAAGGCTCCTAAGTTCAAGGCTGGTAAGGCATTAAAGGATATGCTGAACGCATAATAGAAGCTGAATTTTCAGAGACTCGATAGGACAACCTTTCGGGTCTCTTTTGGTTTTCAGAAACGGATGATCGTGAGGTTAAAAGCATGAGATTAGACAAATATTTGAAGGTATCCCGACTGATCAAGCGCCGTACTGTGGCTAATGAAGCCTGCGACAGCGGCAGAGTGCTGATCAATGATAAGCCGGCAAAGGCATCCGCCAATGTCAAAGAGGGAGATATCATTTCCATCTCTTTCGGCAACAAGGAAGTAAAAGTCGAGGTCCTGGATGTACAGGAGACCGTGAAAAAAGAAGAAGCCAAAGAACTTTTCCGTTATATATAATATCAGGTTCTCTATGTATAAATTTCCACATTTTCCCATACAATACATTGTAAGTCCGGTTCCGGAAGGAGCGGAGGATGGGAGGCTATGGAGAGAATGGAAGATTTAAACGCGACAGGACGTATGCATAAAGTGACCATGACCAACAGACGGACATGTACCGTGAATGGGGTAAATGACGTCCTTTCCTTTGATCTGCGGGAGATCCTGCTGGAGACGGAACAGGGGATGCTGATGATCCGTGGCAACGAGCTCCATGTGAACCGCCTGACATTAGACAAGGGGGAAGTGGATATTGACGGCCGGATCGACAGCCTTGTATATTCGGATACCGCAGCATCCGGAGAAAAACAGGAATCCTTCCTGGGCAGGCTGTTCCGCTGATGGATGAAAATGTTTTTCTGCTGCATTCCTTTCTGCTGGGTGTGGGGATCACTTTTCTGTATGATATTCTGCGGATCCTGCGAAGAGTGTTCGCTCACAGTACCAGCATGGTATCTCTGGAAGATCTGGCATTCTGGATCTACTGTGCGGGAAAGGTCTTTCTGCTGATGTTTCATGAAAGTAACGGGAACCTGCGATGGTTTGCCGTGCTGGGGGCATTGGCGGGAATGTACCTGTATCACAGGACAATCAGTCCCTTTTTTGTAAAGTATGTGGCACTGGGCCTGAATACTCTTCTGCACCCAATCCGGAAAGCCTTGCGGATAACGGGAAATTGGCTGAAAAAGCAGTTGACTATACTTAGGAAAATGCTTAAAATATTCATTAAAAGGAGATGCGCGTATGGCAAGAAGAAAAGCAGCCTACCGCAAGAGACACCAGAACCGGTTCAGTATGTTCCTGGTGACCCTGGTCGTGTTGATGATCATGGTGGTCGTTGCGGTGCGGAGCGTGGAATTACAACAGAAGATTGCGGGCTATGATACCCAGATCGCAAGCCTTGGCGCGCAGATCGAAGCAGAGCAGGCCAGAGCGGAACAGATCGAGGAATTCGGTAAGTACACTCAGACGAAAGCGTATGTGGAAGAGGTGGCGAAGGATAAGCTGGGACTGGTATACGAAGGTGAGATCCTTTTTCAGGAAGACAATTAAGCAGGGAAACTGTTTCTCAACAGTGAACCTGCTTTTTTTGTCGCAAAAAATGAAGTCTCTCCCTCCCTCGATTTGACAAAAGGAAGAGGAAAACTGCCCTATAATCGTGAAAACAGAAAGGGGAGGATGCCATGATCATAGGGAAAAAGGAGCAGGAACGGCTGGAGAGAGAACAGTGTGCACAGATCTCACTGCTGTGCAGACAGAAACTGATGGGATATGCGGAGAGTTTTGAGGAACTGGGGAAGAGCTTTCGGCAGGAGATACAGATTACAGGAGAGGACAGGCAGAATATTCTGGAAAAATGTATGCTGTGGCAGAGCAGACAGATCATGGGAGACCATCTGCAGGAAGTGGCCCGGATCATGGAACGGGTGGCAGGAGAGGAACTGGGGTATTGTCCGCTGGAAGAGAAAAAGAGGAAAAGCCTGGTACAGGCGCTCAAGAGTGAAGGGATCATCGCCAGAGACCTCTGCTATGTGGAGAAGGACGGCAGCAGCTCCGGGACAGAAGCAGGGATCAGTATGACACTGTCCACCGAAAAAAGGCACTATAAGGCGGCACAGGTGGCGGACATGCTGACGGTATTATTGGGAAAAAAGCTGCAGGTCTCTTCAGGAAGCCCTTATCTCGTGGAGCAGGAGCCGCATTGTTTTCTGTTCACAGAGGAACCGAAATACATAGCACTGACGGGGGTGAGCCGGGCGGTAAAAGAAGGGGAGAAAGTCTCGGGGGATCAGTATGCCACCATGGAATCGGAAAAAGGGAAGCTGATCCTGATGTTGTCTGATGGGACAGGCTCCGGGGAGGATGCCAGCCGGGGCAGCGGCAGAGTCATGGATCTCATGGAAAAAATGCTGGAGGCGGGCTTCGGGACCGAGGCATCTGTGAATCTCCTGAATTCCGCGTTGTATGCGCAAAATGAAGAGGACGATCATCCTACGATAGACCTTTGCAGCCTGGATCTGTATACCGGCGAATGTGAGATCTGCAAGGTGGGCGGTGTTGCCACGTTCTGGAAGACCTCCGGAAGGGTTCTCTGTGTCGGCGGCGAAAGCCTGCCGTTAGGTATTTTTCAAAAAGTGCAGATAGAACGACAGATGTGTCAGATCCGGCCGGGAGATCTGCTGGTCATGATGACGGACGGGGTTCTGGATATGATGGAAGACGGGGAAGAGCGCATGGCACAGGTGCTGGAAGGGTTGCAGGAACAGAACCCGCAGGAGATCGCAGAGAAAATATTGTCCTATGCCATCTGTGCCTCAGAGGGACGGATTCGGGACGATATGACGGTATTTGTGCTCTGCCTGTGGGAAAACACGTGATGCCGCCTTGATTTTTCCTCATAATTAGGATAGAGTAAAAACATGAATACATGGATGGATACGCAAGAAAAAGTATTTGCATATATCAGAGAGCATCACATGCTGCAGGCCGGCGACCGTGTGGTAGCCGGTGTTTCTGGAGGGGCAGACTCGGTTTGCCTCTTATTTTTGTTGCTGGAATGGCAGAAGGAAGTACCTACAGACATTGCCGTAGTGCATGTGGATCACGGCATTCGCGCGGAGGCCGGAGAAGATGCGCGGTATGTGGAGCAGCTCTGCGAGGAGAGAGGAATCCCTTTTTTCCTGACCAGGGCAGAGGTAAGGAACAGAGCCCGCATGGAGAAAATCTCTGAGGAAGAAGCCGGGCGCAGAACGAGATATGAGGCGTTTGAAAAGGCGGCAAAGGAGTGGGGAGCCACGAAGATCGCAGTGGCCCACAACAGCAATGACCGCAGCGAGACCCAGCTGTTCCATTTGTTCCGGGGCAGTGGAATCCGGGGACTGGCCAGCATTTTGCCTGTGAGAGATCGGATTATACGACCGCTCCTATGTCTGGAACGGTGGGAGATCGAGAAGTTTTTACAACAGCGAGGAATTGTCTATTGCAAGGATGCCACCAATGAGGAGGATGACTACACAAGAAATCGTATTCGGCATCATATTTTGCCTTATGCGGAGGAGAATATTGTAAAGGGCTGTGTAGCGCATATGAATCAGACGGCGGAGCTGCTGGCGGAGACGGAGGACTATCTGGAACTGCAGACAAAAGAAGCAGCTGGCCGATGTATCCGGGCAACGGACGGTGACGGAGAGTCCGCAGAGACGGGGGACAGCCGGAACGCGGTGATCTGTATTGCTGTGGAGTCTTTTCTGTCGTTGCATCCTGTGATCCGTAAGCGCCTCTTGTATGAAGAAGTGAAGCAATTGTCTCCCGGGCAGAAAGACATCACTTACCAGCATATTCAGGAGCTGCTGACCTTGTTTACCAGGGAAGGCAACCGGCAGATCTGTCTTCCGTTCGGCATCCGGGGTAGACGGCAATATGAGGAAGTCCTGCTGACAGTAGAGAGGACAGACAGGGAGCTTTTGGAGAAGACGGAAGTGGCTGAGAAATATCAACCAACTCTGCAGCTTTCTCCCGGACAGACAGGGACAGTGGAATGTGAAGTGGGAACGGTGGAATACTGTGTGTGTGACCTGGCCGCTGCCCATGAAAAAAACCAAGAAGTTCCCACAAATCAGTATACGAAATGGTTTGATTATGATAAAATAAAAAAATGTCCGGTGATACGGACAAGAAAGCCGGGTGATTATCTGACCATTGCTGACGGCAGAGGCGGGATGATCCATAAATCGCTGAAAAGTTATCTGGTCGATCAAAAGATCCCACAGGCGGAACGCGATAGACTGCCGATCCTGGCAGAGGGAGAGCATGTACTGTGGGTCGTGGGATACCGTATCAGCGAATATTATAAAGTAACGGAGAATACAAAACGTATTTTAAAGGTACAATTAATAAGAAAGGAGTTCGCTTAAAAGCGAAAGGACAAAAGAAAATGGCAGAGCATATCAGAGTACTGTTGACAGAAGAGGAAGTAGATAAGAGAATCCAGGAGATCGGTGAGCAGATCAGCAAGGATTATGCGGGTAAGCAGGTACACCTTGTATGTGTACTGAAGGGTGGCAGCTTTTTCATGTGTGAACTGGCAAAGCGTATCACTGTTCCCGTATCTCTGGACTTTATGTCCGTATCCAGCTATGGCAGCGATACCAAGTCCAGCGGTGTAGTCAAGATCGTGAAGGATCTGGACGAATCTCTGAAAGATAAGGAAGTTATTGTAGTAGAGGATATCGTGGACAGCGGAAGAACCCTGAGCTATCTGCTGGAGATGCTGAAGGACAGAGGTCCGGCTTCTTTACGTCTGTGCACCCTGTTGGACAAACCCGAGAGAAGAGTGATCGATGTCCATGTGGATTATACCGGATTTAATATTCCCGATGAGTTTGTAGTGGGCTATGGTCTGGATTATGATCAGAGATATCGTAATCTGCCTTACATCGGTGTGGTAGAATTCGATTAAGCGATACAAAGATGTAGGAGGCCCGTGAAGTTGAAACAAAACGGCAAAACAATCAATTCATATTTTATATTTATCATACTTCTGCTTCTGGTGATCTTCGGCCTCAACCTGTTGAACAACCGTACAGATGAATACACCAAGGCAGAGTTCATTGCGGATCTGGATGCCGGCAATGTATCGGAAGTCGTGGTGCAGCCCAACGGAGAAGCACCTACCGGATATCTGGAGATCCAGATGAAGAACGGTGTATCTCATAAGCTGTACGCAACGGACATTACAGAACTGGAGACCCTGGTACGTGAGTATGGGTTTGATCCGGTGGTCAATGACATTGAAAGGGAGAACTGGTTCCTGACCTATATGCTGCCGATGCTGGTCGTGCTGGCGGTGGGAATTTTCCTGTTCATGATGATGAATGCCCAACAGGCAGGCGGCGGTAACGGCAAGATGATGAACTTCGGCAAAAGCCGCGCCAAGATGACATTGGGTGACAAGAGTGTCACATTCGCTCAGGTAGCCGGTCTGAAAGAGGAAAAGGAAGAACTGGAGGAGATCGTTGATTTCCTGAAGGAGCCGGGAAAATACACCGGTGTCGGAGCCAGAATCCCCAAGGGTGTCCTGTTGGAGGGCCCTCCCGGAACCGGTAAGACCCTGTTGGCGAAAGCCGTGGCAGGCGAAGCCGGAGTACCTTTTTTCAGCATTTCCGGATCTGATTTCGTGGAAATGTTCGTCGGTGTCGGCGCATCCCGTGTGCGCGATCTGTTTGAAGAGGCGAAGCACAATGCGCCCTGTATCGTGTTCATTGATGAGATCGATGCCGTGGCAAGACGCCGTGGTACCGGTATGGGCGGCGGACACGATGAGAGAGAGCAGACCCTGAACCAGTTACTGGTAGAAATGGACGGTTTCGGTGTCAACGAAGGCATTATCGTCATGGCAGCTACGAACCGTGTGGATATTCTGGATCCTGCAATCCTGCGTCCCGGTCGTTTCGACCGTAAGGTAGCGGTGGGAACCCCGGATATCGGTGGCAGAGAAGAGATTTTGAAAGTACATGCGAAGAACAAACCTCTGGGGGATGATGTGAATCTGCAGCAGATCGCTCAGACTACTGCAGGCTTCACCGGAGCGGATCTGGAGAACCTGCTGAACGAAGCGGCCATTATCGCGGCGAAGGAGAACCGCTCCTTTATCGCACAGAAGGATATCAAGAGAGCCTTTATCAAAGTGGGAATCGGTGCGGAGAAGAAGAGCCGTATCATTTCCGACAAGGAGAAGAAGATCACTGCATACCATGAAGCAGGCCATGCGATCCTGTTCCATGTACTTCCGGATGTGGGACCGGTCTATACCGTATCCATTATCCCGACCGGAGTGGGGGCTGCCGGTTATACCATGCCCCTGCCGGAAAAGGATGAGATGTTCGCCACCAAGAGCCGTATGCTCCAGGATATCATGGTATCTCTGGGAGGACGTATTGCGGAGGAGATCATCTTCGGTGATATCACCACAGGAGCTTCCAGTGATATTAAGAAAGCCACCAAGACAGCCCGCCGTATGGTAACCCGTTACGGAATGTCTGATAATATCGGTGTCATCTGCTATGACGATGACGATGATGAAGTCTTCATCGGTAAGGATCTGGCACATGCCAAGGCTCACAGTGAGGAGATTTCCGGTGAGATCGATAAGGAAGTCAAGCGCATCATAGATGACTGCTATACCAAGGCAAAAGACATTATTATGCAGCATGAGAATGTACTTCACAGTTGTGCTAAGCTTCTGTTAGAAAAGGAAAAGATCAACAGAGAAGAGTTTGAAGCACTTTTCGTATAGGAAAAGGTTTTCGAGGGCGTTTCGTAGATTTGGTAGTATTGTACAAACTGCTTTTGTGAAAAATAGACAAAAACAAATATTCATTTTTGTAATATTTGTGAATTTTGAGAATAGTAAAAACTAGTAGTGCATGCTATTATAATACTCGTAACCCCCCCAATACATTATATAGTTTTTTGCTATACCCCATAAGAAAGAAATACCTTCTCTAAAAAGGACAGTCCTCCCAAGACTGTCCTTTTTACCGTTCAAAAACAAGTCAGGCTGTTGTCAGATGTAAGGAAAAAGGGTATAATTACATATGTATGTGCTGCACAGGTAAGAATAGCAGGAGCATAATATAGATAGTAAGACATTAGTCTCAGAAAGGATAGATACTATGGATCTGGAGCGATTACGTCGAACAGAATATAATCAGCAGTATATTGCTGCCATGAGACCCGTATTTAACAGAAGAGCTCTTTTTACGGATACAAGTGCGGAGTATGTGATCCCGGAAGAGCCGGAACCATACTCCGAGGTGACGATCCGTTTCCGTACCGCAAGGAACAACGTGGACAGGATATTCCTCGTAAGCGGTGGACAGAAGCATCTCATGGTACGAGTGGAGAGCAATAATGATTTTGATTACTATGCTTATGTGATGCGTCTGGATGATCAGAAGGTATCCTATTACTTTGAGGTACAGACCGGCAGGATCACAGGTATCTTCGATATGAGAGGATTGGTGCAGGAGGTCAACGAGTATTATGACTTTATCATCATTCCCGGCTTCCATACTCCCGATTGGGCAAAAGGTGCGGTAATGTACCAGATCTATACCGATCGTTTCTGCAATGGCGATCCTTCCAATGATGTGCTGACCAATGAATACTGCTATATCGGGGAGCCGGTGCACCGTG
>OBKR01002887.1_pt1 | contig 11797 bp, 7 predicted proteins | sample 1518991 | NCBI WGS metagenome assembly OBKR01 (sample SAMEA2452117, study PRJEB22498) | human gut metagenome | biome: human feces; feature: human gut; material: feces | place: Australia | collected 2012
GGTACATAGACGCCTGAGAACCGTACAAGGGAATCAGCATATATAAAATAATGAGAAAGTACATAAACTTTTTGGCCTTGAAATCGAATTTTGTAAAAATATAACTCGTACACAAATGAAAGAAGATATATAAAAAACTCGCTCCGAAGGCATACCAGACGCTGTTCCAGAAAAGCCCGAGAAATTTCGTGTTTTCCACTTCCAGAAGTTCGTAAGCCGTTCTGTAGTTGTTGAAACTCAACGATTTGGGCAATTTCAAAGGATTGTACATAAATTCGTACTGATCCTTAAAGGAGGAAATAACAGCCCAACCGTAAAATACCACGATCGATGCGGCATACAGAAAAAATATTACGAATACGACGGCAAAAACGATCTTATCGGAAAGCCCTTTCCTCTTATCGACGACAGCCGTATGACTTTTTTTCAACATTTTTACGCCTCCTCAATACTCAACGGCTTCTTTTTTCCGCATCAACATCCGGGAAAGAAAGAAGATCGGCAAAGTGACGGCAGTCATCAGAATACCGAGCGCAGAGGGTTCGTAATAGGAATGAGACATCGCCACATCCTTAAAGATTATAAACGAGAGAGAATATGTACTTGATATATTTTCCGTCAGAAGCAGAATCGGCCCCGTGGAAACGAATATCTGGCTGAGATTGATCAAAAATAACGTTGAAAAAGTCGGCCAGGTAAGGGGAAAAATGATATATCTGATCTCCTGCCACATATTCTGCACCCCGTCGAGCATTCCTGCCTCCAGTACCTCTGTCGGAATTTTGGAGAAGGCGCCGCCGAAAATGATATAGCTTCCCCCGAATCCGTTCCAGAAAATAAAAGCGAGCATCGTTTTCATCACGTATTCGTCCTGTGCAAGAAACATAGGCGTGGTGGCCTGCCCCGTCAGTTTTTTATAGAGAATACCGATGAGTCCCCCGTCATTCAGCATATATTTGAAGATAGCGCAGGTAGTGGACAGCCCCACAATGCTCGTCACATAAAAAATGATGCGATACACCGAACGCCCTTTCAGTTTCTTGTAAAAGAAGTATGTCCAGACATAACTGAGCGAGAACATGAAAACGCTCTGAAAAAACCAATAGATCAGCGCATTCTTTAACCCCGTCAGATAACGACTGCTGCCGGAAGAAAGATTTTCAAAAATATAGGTGAAATTTTTAAGCGTCCAATAGGTGGAATGATCGGGATTTTCCCGCCGGAACGCCAGCGTAAACGATTCAAGATTGGGATATAAAAAGAAGACCAGGTGCTGAATCACGGGGATCAGCAACATGAGAATAATAAAAATCCTCTCTTTCTTTTTCTTGGTTCCGAGCGTATTTTTCTGCATATAGCCTCCTGCGTTCAATGCTTATAAGCAAGTTCGACGATCTGATATCCGTCAACCTCGGGAACCGTGAACTTTCCGTCCTCTGAAACGGCGAGCAGAGTTCCTTCGGGTACCAGTCTTACCGAAAGCAACGGATAAGGCGACGCGATCCTGATTTCCAGTCCGTATGTTTTTGTCCTTTCCTCGATGACATCCATATCGGTGCATTTACGAACAGGAATGTAATGCAGAATATGGAGCGTCATCCTTCCCTTTTCCGGCTGATCAAGCAGACTGAGCTGAACGGTCGAGGGTCCGTTGTGGCGAAGAAGCTTTTGTTCTCCCAGCAACAGATCAACGGCGTCCCGCATCATTGCCTTACACCAATAAGGCGCCTTCTTCCTGTACTGAGTAAAAATTTTCGGAGAAAACAAGAGGACATTCCCGTTTCGGATCACGGCCGGCCGGCGGCCACGTTTGGAAGAAGGCGTATAAAGATGCGAACAGAAATTTCTTCCTTCTCTGTAAAAATAAGGTACATTCGCCCACATCAGCACTTCCGCATTTCCGACAGGATCAATGCGGCAGGAATCCGCTTCCACGACAAACTCATTTCCTTCGGGCAGGTCTTTCCCGATCGTTCCGTTCGCGATGACGAAATCGTTCCCTTTGCTTCGGCCAACGTAGTTCACGCCGAAAAAGTCGGGATAATTTCCCCCGTCCGTCATACCGCCGTCGCACACCGCAATGATCTTTCCTCCCTTTTTCACATAAGCGTCGAGCTTTTTTACATAGTCCGTGCGCACTTTTAACCCTTCCGGGAGAATGAGCAATCTGTATTTTCCGAAATCCTGCGTAACGTCGACAATATCAAATTGCAGCGCAAGCTCTTCCAACATCTGCGACGCCCCGTATACGCAATCGGGCACGTTTGCCTCCGCCCCCTCAGGCGTCACCAAAGCCGCCTCCGTCACGGGGACAGAAGGAAACGCCCACTCCGCGCGCTCTTCCAGCCGGGCGTATACGTTTCCGATCAATTGATAGGTGGCAGGGTTGAGCCTGCCGCATGGTTCCAGTTGATCTCCGACCGAGGAAGCAAAACCGAAACTCATCATTTTAAAGCATTCAAATTCCAGCGCGGCCTGATTTTTCAGAGAATGAAAATCTCCCCATTCCGTATGAAATTTTCCCGTCATGCCAAGACAAGGTTTTCCCAGCGTGCGGGCATATCTCGCCGTCGTCGGAAAATGCAGATACCCCCACCAACCGGACGGCAGACTTTCCAGCTCGAAATGCGAAAAAGCGTTTTCGCTTTCGCGAATATAAGGTCCGATGTGCCCCGCATTATAAAAAATCGTACAATGTTTACTGTAACGACGAACCACTCCGGACATCCGGTTCCGGAAACGGTCAATAACAAATTTTCCGAACTTTTCCGTCTCGGCCGGATCGGCAAAATCGATTCCCCGCTCCTCCATTTCCTTCCGGCAAGCCGCACACGAACAGGCACGTGTCCCTACGATATCAAAAAACAGTCCGTCCAATTTTTCCCCGAGCAATTCCATGACTTCAATCGTCTGCGCTTCGAGAAAGTCATAATAACCGGTATTGACGCACAAAGCCTGATAAAATCCCGCTTCGTGAAAACAGCCTCCGTGATGGGAACCGTCAGGACGGCGGACAAGCCATTCGGGCTTTGTTCTCGCAGTCAGATAATCGTATTGAACGGTGATGTACACAGGCGCTTTGATTCCCGCCCTGTGCAACGCATCTACCTGCTCTGAAAGCAGATTTCTGTTTTTTAAGTTAGGATGTATCCGTTCGGGAAAACGCTTTGACGGATAATACAACCAGCCATGATGGCACCGGGCAAACACCGTCACGGAATCGACATGTGCCGCCCGAAAAGTTTCCGCAAAGACTTCCGGATCAAATTCCGCCGCCACATCGGGAATTTTTTCCGAAGTATGAAAATCCAGATGTATTTGTCTAACCGCTATTTTTTCTGACATACAAGCACCCTTTTTTGTTAAATTCCGCAAAAACTCGTCAAAAGCCGCCAATTCATCTCGAAACAGGAATCTTCGTCCGTTTGCGGAATAATGCTGGGAAGTAAAGTTTCCGTTTCCAGTTCCTCAATGCTTTCGTCTCTTTCCACATAACCTCTTATTTTCTTTTCTATGTAACGGTAACGGCTCGATTGCCCGCCCAGCAATAACTGTACGCACTCCGCGCCGAAAGCCATATTCTCCCGCTCCCAATACGCCTCAAATTTTTCTGTAAATTCCGCGAGACGAATATACAGAAGCGGAAAACTCTCATCCGCTATTTTTTTCAGGGCGATTTTATCCCTTTTTTTGTATGCGGAGCGTACTTCCAGTCCCAGCTCCGCCTTAACGGATAAAAGTCGCGCAAGGCTTGCCGCCTCTTCAAACAAATAACGATAAGTTCCGCCGCCGATCGCCTCGTACTCCTCTGCCAGCCTTGCATATTGCCCGTTCGTGCCCTCTGACAAATACAAATCGTAATTGCCGAGCAAAATATCGTTGAACAGACACCAGTAACTGCGGCTGTTTTTGGTCAGAATATTCTTTTTAAACGGATCATTCAGATATTCCAACGAATTCAATTCGTCATAAGAGAGCCCCGTGATTTTTTCAAATTCTCCTTTGTCGGGCGCTCCCTCACCGTTCCAATCTCCCCGGGCAAACCGTGCGGCAGCATATAATACCGGCAAAACGGAAAAAATGCTCACCAATCCACCCGCGTCTGACCATAGCGTTATGATAAAATGCTCTATGCCGTTATTCAGACAGCTCCTCATCTGCGGGAGCAACCGAGAGAGACTATATGCGTTCTGCGGCGCAAAACCGTTGATTTTCCAGGCCGCTCCGGCATACCCCGCCCGATCGCATAAAGTTTTTGTCCGGCTGATCAGGCCGTCCAAAACATCCCCTCTTTGTTCGTCATATTCCCATGTGATCAATTCAACATTGTCCGGAATTTGTATTTCAGATGTATCCTCTCCTTCCGTCACATGTAGAAACATATCCGACCAGATCTCACAGGTATAACCGTATCTGCGGGCAATTTCCGTCACTTTTCCAAGATGTTCCGCAAGCAGTTCTCTCTTCTTCTTAAAACCGTTTCGTTTCAGATAATTTCCCGTCCCCAGGCCGAACGCCTCGTCGAATCCGATATGAATACGCCTACAGGAAAGCCCTTCCGAAATCGTCGCGAATATTTTTTCAATAAACCGGTAAACTTTCTCCTCGCCCACCAGAAGAATATCATCCGTGTCGAAAAGCCCGGAATATACATTGTGGCGGGACATAAAATGCAGATGCGCCAACGTCTGAACTGAGGCAATCAAAGTAACGCCCCGGCTTTTTGCATAGGCATCCAGTTCCCGGAATTCCGCCTTTGTATATCCCCCCCTTTTATAATTAAAATAAGGTTCCCCTTCGATCTTGTACGCATCCGTACATCCGAGGTACATTTCATTATATCCGAAAGCAGAAATCAGATCGATATAATTTTTCAGTGTCTGTACTTTCGGAGTACTGCCCGTAGAGCATTCCACAAAAACGGAAAATCTCTTGAAGCAATTATGCATTCGATAATCCTCGCAAAATTATTTTTTCTTATCTTTTCCGAACCGCAATCTCCGACAGAGCTGAAATTGCCGAAAAGCTGCGGAAAATATCTGCCTTTATCATTTTTATTTTAACACAAAACCTGTAACCCGTCAATATACATTCTAATCCCACGATTCTCTTTTCTTATCATCTTTTGCCTTATAAGCACCCTTTTGTTTTCTTATTTTATCAAAAAAGGGCGGACGCATTTGAAAACATACGCCCGCCTTTTTATATTTTTATTGCCTGATTGCTGACCTTATCAGATCGGCACGACAAACGCTCCTTCGCCTGCGCCCAACGAAAGCGTAAGCACTCCGTTGTTCAAGAGCATAATTCTCACCTGTCCGTCAATATAGACAACGGCCTTTTGATATTGCGAACCGAAATTTGCCGTTACCTCATTTTCGCGTGCATACTGCGGATGATCGACATTGACAAACATATATCCGTCATAATCTCCGCTTTCAAAACAACCGATGATTGCATCATATTCAGCCGATGCCGAATTCGCCGCACTGTTGCCCGCATAATTACTGGCTTCGCCGAATATATTATTCGTCGCAATCTGTCCGGTGAGCAATTTCGTACCGTTCCAGGAAAAGCTCAGAAAAATATCCTGAAAACTCCTTATCTGATTATTGACATTTTTAACATAATCGTACATCGTGGTTTTGTTTCCCACATAGGTTCCGTCCGCCTGCAATTCCCACATTACCGGCGCGTCGTAAATAGCCTCCGCCGCATAGCTGCTATACGATTGCCAATACACATAATACGCCAGATCGGTGTATCCGTAGGCGAGGGCAGAATAGACCAATAACGAAATGTATCCTTGATTGTCCATCCCGCCGAAATAGGTATAAGAACCGCTTTCAAACCAGTTCATAGCTTCAATTTGTTGATATTTGCTCTCATTTTTCTGCGCCATCGACTGAATGGCCGCTCCCGCTTTCACGCCGTACTCTTTTGCCAGCGTTGCTACAATTTCAAGATTCCGGAAATAATTTGTTCGCATTGATTTCGTAGTGATACGCTGATTGGACAAAGCTCGTTTAGAATAAGTCTCCAAAAACGGATAATTGTCAAACATAACCTGCAAAATGCCGTCGTTATCTCCGTTTTCCAAAAACGATTCCACATAGTCGATATATTCTTCCGTCGTCGTGGGATTATAATTGGTCGAATCGGAAGAATCGGGCGACGTTGCATGCCTCTCTGCATTCATCCCGAGCAGGGTCCCCGCCAGCGTCAATTCGGGATAGTTGTCCGCCAGGTAATTATACCAATATTTATAGTCCTCCGTCTGGGTCCCTCGAGGCTCATCCCGCAACGTCAGCCCGGCAAAGCAATTGATAAATCCCGCATCACCTTTACGGTAATTCTTCAGACACGTAATATAATAATCGAGATTCCCCTTTTTCTGATCAAGCGTATGCTCGGGTACACCTCCCTCCATGATCCCCCACAGATAACCGATATGCACCAGAACGGGAGCTTCTTCTGCCGTTTTTCCGTATTGGTTGCAGTAGTCGGAAACGACATCAAGAATCACCGCGGCATCCCCGATCTGTGTCGCTCCGGCTACTGTTACGCGGTTCGCGTCCACCCAGGCATCATCCGCACACAGATAACTGAATCCCGCATCAAAATAATCTTTTATATCTTCAACGGTAGCAGGAGTTCTGGAAGGTTGCAGAACGTTCTCCCGGATATAAACGCCTGACGACGGTCCCCCGTATGAGGAAATGCGCAATTCATCGAATACACCGCTTGGAAGATAACGTTCAAAAGTGATAGAAACGAAATCCGAAACGGAAAAAGTTATTTCGCCGTCCGCACACACCGCCGTCACCGGTATTCCCTCGATATTCAGGCATTGCACCCCGGAAACATCGTAACCGTTGAGTCCGATAAGCGTCAACGTTATAACGTCTGCGTCTATTGCGTAACTCACTGAATAATTTCTGCTCCCAATCAGTTGGAAATCCGCATCGATATCGCAGACACCGTCGATGTATTTCCGTATGGCATTATACCCTGCCGAACCTTCTTCGTAATTGCTCAAAGCACGCTGAGCCGCAGTATAAGCGCATTCCGAATGTTTTTCCGGATCATAATTCGCATAAAATATCTTATTGTTTCCGTCCGCATAAGAAACGACAGCATAAGCACGGGCTGTCCATTCCGTAGTATAATCTGCCGCGGGCAATTCAAAAAGCGTCAGCAAATACCTTGTCAGACCGCCTGGCTCTTCCGTACTTTGAAAGTCCGCATCCGAAGAATTCACCTCTGAGTATTCGTTTTGAGAAAAATTTTCTTTTGTAAAATCCGTTTCACCGATACGTTCCTTTTCCGTCAGAATCAATCCAAAACTGGTCGCATCTTCCGGTTCGATATGCGCAGAAAAATATATCAGCGCAGTGTCAGACGACAATCTTACTTGCGCGCCTATGTCCGTATACAAAACAACGGTAACCGCTTCCAGAGCAACCACATCGTCCGTTTCATTTAAGGCATCGTAAACGTCAGAAAGCGTTTCGTACAATTCACCCTCAAAATGATATCCGATAAAATGTTCCGCCTCGGTATCCAGTACCGTTCCGTCATATACGGAAGAAAAATCCTCTTTCGTCATTTCTCCGACAGCAGAAGCAACCGTCGTGCCGTCATGCACAATAAGCAACTCTCTTTCCGGAAACAGCGGTTGAGAATAGATTTCTCCGTTTTGCAGCCAAAGGGTAATTTCGCCGCTCAGAACAAGAGTATATCCGGAGGAATTTGTCAAAACAGCTTCCGTGAGGATAATTTTATGATATTCCGCCTTAGAACATATGTCTTCATTAAGACAAAGAAGCACCTTTCCGCCCAGATTATGGGAAGTAAAAGCAGAAGCGGTTTTGTTCGTTCCGTCTATCGCAACTGTATAGGTAGTGTTCCACACATCCAGAGAGGTTTCCGCGACATAAAGGTTATACCTCTCGTTCGTTTCATGATAAGCAGAATCCTGAGCATTGAATTCCAGTTCCGCATAATGCGTGAGGTTCGCCGAAACCGACACGCCGTTTATCGTAATGGTAATATCGTGTTCAAGCCCCCGGTTCAGGCTGCCCGCAGCAACAAGCGTTCCTTTCGGAATCGTCACGATATGGTTTCCCGCCGCAGCGCAGGTATCCGCCCCGAAAATCGAAGAACGCAAATCTATCGTAAGATTTTCTTCCCCGTATATTGCCCACTGTATTCCGTCGGAAAAGGTGTCGGCGTATTTGATTGTGCCGTCGGCATATACATAATTTTTTCCGTAAGCAGTCACGGAGGTAAACGGCAAATTGTTTTCGGTGAGCGCCGTTTTTCCGTTTCCAGTAAGATTGCTTAAATTCACCCGCCAGGTTCTTTCGTCTGTATGGAACGCAGCGTTAATATTGTTGAAGGTAAGCGGCAAAGTTTCCTCTGAGCCGACAGTAATCCCTCCGGAAAGATGGAAACTGTAATCCTCTGACAAACAGTATTTACCGCCGATAACGGTTCCCGCATTCAAAGTGACAAAATGATACCCCGAAACCGCACATCCTGAAACGGAATTATCCTCCGGCCAGATTGTCAGGGCGAGAACTTTTGTCGTGCCCAAAATCCCATGAACGTGCTCTTTCACTTCGGCATAGCACTGCTTTTCCTGCCCGTCGATCGTAAGACTTATAACGGAGTTTTCAGTATTTCCCACTTCGTCGTCATATCCGTCAACGTTAAGCACTATGTAATAGCGATTGGAGTCATTCGCTGAAATTTTATGTTCTGTCACCGAAAGAGCCGTATAATCGCTTTGAGCGTCTGCCCCCGCGACAAAGATACATAAAATTGATACCGCCAATAAAAATAATACTGCCGTACAAAACACAATTGCCTTTCTGTAAATACATCTCATAAAATTCCCCTCTTTCTGTTTATTTGATTCCTTCCTTATTTCTGATAGGGCCCTTTCCAGATATCTTCGTCTGATTCTCCTTCGCCCTCCATTTTGCTTTCGTCCAGCCCTTCGCTTTTGCTAGTATCCTCCATATCCTGCGCACTGTCCTTATACGCTTCCTCGCTGACCGAACCGCAGTCGCTCTCCTTTGGCCGCGTACTTTCCTCAACATCGACGTTTCCGGAAGTAAAATTGTTCTGACCTCCGGAACTGCAGCCGAAAAGAGCTGTCAAGCTCAGACACAACAATATGGATAAAACATATTGTCTTATTTTTTCTGATTTATTCATTTTCATTGATAACACTTATCCCTTATCCCGACCCAATTCCATAAATCCGGCGGAAACAACGTACACGCTATTTCCGCCGTAAACTTTCCGCTTCTTTTTTGTTTCAGTATTTCAGCTCTGTAAATACGTCATCAAAAATATCATTTCCACAATCGATATCTTCGTCCGCAAACGATGAAGTCCTTATAACATCTTCTTCATCAAAACTAAGTATCATTATACTGACTGATTCATACGCTTTCCTTTTCGTCATATTATTCACCCTCCTTATAAATTCCGATATAAGCGTCAACAATTGCTTTCTGCTCCTCGCTCAGTTGATTATAGTCAGAACCGACGTCATTTTTATACTGATACGCCAGCCATTGCACGGAATATCCCGCATCGCTGTAATTGCTGTAAATATATGCAGTGCTTCCGTCCGCATAACGTATTTCCATATAACCTCTGGCGACAAAATCTCTCGCGTAATTGGCTTCATACAGCTTCGTAATCGCGCCTTTATACGTCGTCGAACCGGACGCCTCTGATTGCACCGTACTTTCAATTTGCAATACGCTTTCTCCCGCAACAAAATCTTCCAGCGTGAACTGCTTGCCATCCGTCAGATAATCCTTGGGCATGATCAGCGTTCCGAAGGACACCACATTGCCTTTGATTTCTTCATATTGTGCTCTATCAAAACTCGTATCGAAACGGATTCCCGAAACGCTTGCAGAAGAGCCGAGTTTGAAATACGCTCCGTTTGCCGTCGTAAAGGTCAGCCAGATCGCCGTATAAGTGATGTCCGTGCCTGCAACCATTTCCGTGCCTGCTTTATAAAGGGCTCCGTCTTCATTTTTCCAACCGACAAAAACGGAAGTTTCCGAATTACGGGAAGGCAATGTATAGTTCGCACCTTTCGCAAGCTCCATCGTGGAAAGCTCCGTGGCATCTTCGTAAGTCAGCGTGACCCCTTCCGTCGTCAAAATATCTCCTGCCGTATAAATGACTAAGTCCTCTTCCAGCAACAAAGCATACACTCCCTGTTTAAAAACGCCGGCAGAAAGAATCACTTTATGCGCGGTCTCTTTGTCGCAAATATCATATGACAGCAAGAGCATCAGCTTTTCCTCGCCCCAGGTACCGAGATAAGCGGGCTTTTCCACACCGTCTACCTGAACTTTAACGTCAAAGTTGCCCACATTTCCCACAGTATTGAGATTCACAAGATAACGACTGTTATTATCCTGTGCGCCGCTGTCGCTCTGCACGACAGGCGTAAACGCGCTCAAAACGTAGGGCGTTCCGCCGGTCATATACAAATTGATATCTTTTGTAAAACGCAACCCTATATTTGCATTCGTCTGATTGATGACATAGCCGCCCTTAGGAATAAAAATGACGTGATCTTCCTCTTTGCTGCAAATTTCATACGGCAGCACAATGAGCAAACGCCCGCCGGAGTGAGCGATGTTTACCGTGGTTTCCTGCCCGTCTATCTGTGCCGGGAGCGTCGGATTGGAATGCACAACCTCCACTTCGTTCAGCCATACGATGGAACGGCTGAGATTATCCTGCGCGCCGCCGATATTGGCCGTATTCGGCTCGGCTTCTAAATCCGTCAGAATTTTTCCTTCAGACGTGACGGTCACGGTATAATCGCTTGTCAACTTATAGGCGCCGATCGTCATGCCCGCCTTGAATTCTATACTGTGTTCTTCTCCCGCTTCCAGACCGGGATAATTCTCCGCATAAAAAGCGTTCCCGCTGTAATCAATTCCCTCAGAATATTTCAGGAGAATATGTAAACGATTCCCTGTAAAAATCTGTGCAAACGATGCGGCGGGCGTAGCCCAGGTAAATTCTACCCCGTCTATAGTGAGAGACGTAGTGGCCGTAACCCTGACATTTTCGTTGGTAAAAGCTATGTTTTCTTCCGTAAGGATGTCAAGGCACAGCCGGTCGCCCCCAAAGGCCCATTTTGTATCCTCGCCGAGCCCGGCAATGGTAAAATCGATCGATCCTGCCGCATCAGCCGCAGAAACGGCCGTATCTTGAGCCCGATATGCCCCCACAACGCAAACCATAGAAACGGCACATAATGCCGTTATTGCAAAAAACTTTGTCCTTTTTTTTAATCTCATAAAATTCCTCCGTTTATTTTCAGTTACATATAAATAAAGAAGTTCCTTTATTTACTGTTTACTTTCTTGCTTTTTTGCACAAGAACATTTGAACAAAGTCGGCGTTTGTGGAATTCCTTGGAAACGGAGACTTTGATCACCGGCAAAACAACTTTTTCAACGCAAAAATTTTCCTGAAACAAAGCTGGCCGTCGTCGTTTTATCTGGCGCAGATAAAGTTTCTATAATAACCGTTCGCCTTATATTTTTCAATTTTAATCCTTTTTTCATTTTTAATTATAAGTCGTCAAAATTCAAAAGTCAATAAACGTTCTTCGCAACTATTTCCTTTATCTTATCATCAAGCAGGTATTAACAGTTCAGATTTTTTATCCTCCCTGATCAAAATGAAAGAATTCCGAACACACCCCCAAAATACCCCAGCCGGGCGGAGCTTTTGCTCCGCC
>OBKR01002907.1_pt1 | contig 11757 bp, 8 predicted proteins | sample 1518991 | NCBI WGS metagenome assembly OBKR01 (sample SAMEA2452117, study PRJEB22498) | human gut metagenome | biome: human feces; feature: human gut; material: feces | place: Australia | collected 2012
GGTGCGTCGCGGCGTCCGCGCAGTGCGCGCGCAGCCAGATCGTATCTCCCGCGATGTACGAATCCTTGTCCGTCGATACATGAAGCTTCTCCTGCGGGTAATGCTCGATCTGCTCAATGAACGGGTTCGCATAGTACGACGGCTGGGCGAATCCATACGACAGACCTCCTCCGATCAAATATCCCAATACAAGAAAAAATCCCCTCATAAGCACGCAAAGAACTTTTAGCACTCTCAAATATAGAAAAATTTCGATAATTATTTTGATAATACAAACAAAATATTGTATATTTGAGTGTCTAACCTAAAACTTTACTACCATGAAAAAGAAACTGCAACTCAAAAAAGAGATCGTTTCTATCTTGGATAGAAACCAGATGAACAATTTGACTAAAGGTGGAGCTGGCACTGGTATTAATACAGGGACTGTTATTATCAGAACACAAAAGACAGATTGTCCTACAGGATGGACAGACGTTTGTACGGATAATACAATAGCATGTGCGACATTTGCATGTCCATCTAAAGGGTGTATTTCCGATCCTTGCATTGAGCAGACCGAAGTTTGTCCAAATCCATCCGAGGGTTGCCAACCCGAAACGGATATCTGTGATTTCTCAGATCTCTATTGCGCAACGAATGATGGCTGCTATTGTGCAGCTTCGAAAGATACATGTATCGGATAACATCAGTATCAAGACAATAAACAGAAAAGTCCCTATTGGGACTTTTCTGTTTATTGTCTATTCCTTAAAGCTGCATAACTTCTACTCAAATATTCATATATCATCATTTCGCAAAGACGATTCTGCGACCGGAATAGGCGGTTCATCGTCATATGTGTTAAACTTCGAAGATAGACAGGGAAATACGCATCGGGAACTGACTGTTTAATCTCAAATGAGAGTTGTCGGAACTGTTGCTTTCGTATTTCTAATATCGAATTAGGAAATTCTTCTTGCAATCGAGTTTGTAGGACTTTGTATAGATCGTTTCGCAATAATCTATACTTATCGTTCAGTTGTTTAGTCGCCCGATGAACGGTAAAACCAAATTCCGTTTTGAACGCTGTTGCCGCATCGGTCATGAATTTTTCTTTTTCAGGCAATGATAGATTGAAAACCTCTAATAGATCGTCTATTAAGAGTAATCCGATACGCCATCTAATTTCTTCACGAGGGTATGTTCCGAACAGAAATTTCTGCTGTAAAGTCTGCATTATTCGGACAATACATTCGCTATCGATGCAAAATAACCGTTCTGTCTGCACCATTGTCTCCTCACAATAGCGCTCTATTTCGCGAACATAAGTGTCGCAGGCGATCGTCGTCACGAGGCGGCTTTCCACGCAAGGCTGGAACGTCTCGTAGAATGCCCCGAACACTTCGCCGTAACGCGATGTATCGGGAAGATGCAGGCGCAGGCGCAGATGGAACAGCGGATCGGTGTAGCGGATGAAGAAGAAATCGTCGATCGCACCGCTTTCGCGCAACCGCCGCACGAAAGGGCTGATATGTCGGGTCAGCAGGATGTCGGCACTCTGTGTTCCCGTATAGAGTTTGAAGAACAGCCACCGACTGCCGGGAATGAAAATCCGTTCCATAGCATTACTTGTGTAGAATAACGATCATTTCGTTGGTATATCCGTTCGCCTGCTCATCATGTACGACGGCATGTTCCGTATCGAAGAGGAATTCCTCGACCGATACCGTCTTATATTTTCTGAGCAGTGAAAACAGTAGCCGGACACATCGGTCGTCGTGCAGATCGAGCAACAGTTCGTTGTCGCCCATCGGATGCACGACCCGTCGCGGCAGCCGCCGTTCGGCCATGTAGCCGGCGAACGCTTTGCGATGCTCTTCGGTACGGTATGCCGAGAACGCCTTCACGTCGTCGTAATTGAGCTTCCACCGCCGGCGGGAAAGAACGATGTTCTTGTAACGGATGCGCGGCATATAGTCGAGCGTCGAGAAGAGCGATCCGACGGCGAAGCCGAAACCCTGCGTTCGTTGCAGGCTCTGCATGTCGGCTAGAAAACGATACATCGGAATGGGGCTGAGCGAATAGTTGTGCGCACAGGTCAGACGGGGGATGACCTCTTTGTCGAATCGCTTCGACCGCAGGTAGAAACGCCCCTTGCGCACCGACAGGATCAGGTCGGAGGCCGGAATGCGCTCGGCAAGCGTCTCGTCGAGGTTCGAGAGGTAGTCGATGACGTAATCGCGGAACACGGGACGCGACGAAATATTGCCGATGCGCGCTTCGGTGATGTGGGCGATCTCCGCAATGATTTTCCCCTCGTTGGCCTGCCGTTCGTAGTCGGCCACCTCGCGCACCAGCGCGTCGATGGAGGCGTCGGTATGGCAGAAGCGCCCCAGCAGGTTCGCGCCGCCGTTCGACCCGACGGATTTGAGGTAGATCGACCGCCCGTCGGCATCGTCGCGCAGCAGGTTGAACATGACGGGGATCGTGTCGGGGTAGACGATCGCCTCGGGTCGGCGGTTCGGGAAATCCTTTTCGTCGATCGTGATCTCTTCGGCGTCCCGCTTCATCGCCTCGATGTATTTTTTGAGCAGCAGCACGTCCGTTGCGCTGTAACCGCCCGTTTGTCCGCCCTGCGCGCCATACGACGGCACGATACCGTCGATGACGGGATTCACGTCGTTGTGGCTGCCCTGCGCATAGGGATACCCCAAGCCCAGCTCGTTGTCCAACGCCAGCATCAGCGGCACCTCCTCGGTTTCATAACGCTGCACGAACGCCTGCTGGAAGGCTTGCAGATTACCGTTCTGGTAGGTGCCCGAAATACTGCCGACGAAATCGACGTACTCTTTCAGATCGGTCAGCACGCCGGTCGAAAGCTGTGCCTGCGCAGGACGGAACAGGTCGGCCTGAAAGAGAAACTTGACGTCGTAGGGAACGCCCAGCGGTTCGATGAGCCGTTCGATCTTCGCGTATTCCTCCTGTGTCATGCCGGGCGGACGGGCATCGATGGCTGCGAGCCGCTCCTGCACGCACGCCAGCGTCGGGGCGTATTCCGTGTCGCCGAAGCGTTGCAACTTACGGATGAGCGTCGTGAGGATGTCATCGCCGACGATAGCCGGAGCCAGCTCCGTAGTAAGCAGGGAGGAAGCGATCAGTTCGTCGATGTAGGTTTCGGCCTCCTCGCGTGTGATCTCGTCGTCGACGAGGCTTCCGGCCAGCGTGTCGAACGTCGCGCCGTCGCGCGCCAGCGCAAACACGGCCGTCAGTTCGGGAGTGATCTCGACCGAAGCCATCTGATGCTCCGTCTTCTTGCCCCGGTGGAAATACTCGATGTAGCGGTACTGTCCGGCGATCTCGTAGAGCGTATCGTTCGGGAAGAGGCGGAGCTGCCGGCGGACCGCTCCGTGCCGTTCGATCCGCTGGATCAGCGCGCAGAGGTATTGCATGTCGAGCCGTGTAGTACGTCGTGCGGCGGTAGGCTCCGCAACGGCGATCTGCGTCGAGGAGCCGAAGCGCCCCGTCGAGCAGCCGGCGAAGAGACCGAAGGGCGTACAGCGCGAGCAGGCGCGCAGGAAGTATTTCAGAGCCGCCGCGTCGCCCTTCTCCTCCGCATCCTCCGTCTTGTCGCCGGTGAAGGTATAGAGATCGGGCGAGGCGAGGTAGAGCGCTTCGCGGAAGCAGGGCTGCTGCATCGTCCGTTCGGGATCATCGAGCGCCGAAAGCGGAAAGAGCGGCGTGCGCAGTACGAAAGTCGGGAACGCCCGCAGTTTGATCTTGGCCATAGATTAAAGCATAAAAAACAGTTCGGTCCAGTCGAACGCTGCGGACTCGTCCGCTTCATGCTGCATCGACAGCAGCCACAGACCGACGCCCGTCATGCCTGAAAGCAATGACAGGTCGGTACGCCACTCCGGCTGTTCCGAAGGAAAAAAGAATTTGTAACCGGCGATGCCGTCTTCCCATCGGGCATGTGCCAACGTCTGTTCGTGCCAGAAATCACAGGCCGCGCGTAACCGTTCGTCGCCCGTCTGTCGATACATGTAGTGGAAGATCATCGCCACGCCTGCGCTGCCGTGACACAGGCCAGCATCGTAGACCATCGTCTCATGCAGTGTACGGCGGTCTGCGGCATGGAGCATCACTTCATGGGCCTTTGTTTTCAGCGTTTCGTCGTCCAACACCTTCCCCGCGTTCCACAAAGCGACCGCCACGCCCAAATCACCGTAGCACCATGCCAGACGGCTCGCCTGTCGCTGCGGTTGCGACTCCTGCGATGTACTCGGGAAATGACACCCGCACACTTCAGGATCATCGTACTCCTGAGCAAGGATATAGCGAACGGCTCCTCGCAGCAGTTCCGTAATTTCCGTATTCGCAGGATGGTGTCGTGCGAGCGCGCAAAGGACCAATACGATTCCCGATATGCCATGCGAAAGACAGATGTTGTAACCTCTTATACCTTTTTCTACGGGAGACAGCGTAGATTGCCACTTAAGCCGATCGCCGTCGCAAATAGCCGTGCGGTGCAACCAACGGGCGGTTTCCGCCGCGAATGTTTCATCTTCACGGAAATGATACGCTACGCCCATTGCGCCATGCAGCAGGTCGTAGTCTCCGTCACGGGCGAAATCCCGTTGCAGACATTGAAGCAAGTGTGGTTTATATTGTTCTTCGATCTCCGAATAATCGACTTCCAACCGGCCGCTCCGCGTGAGGTGCCGCAGACACTCCAATACCCCGGCCATTCCGTTGCAGTAGGTATGGATGGCCGGCTTCGAGCAGATCGCATCGAAGCATTGCTCCGCATAACGATCGAAACAACCGTTGTTCTCTTCGGGATGGTATTGGAGGTAGTGGGCCAGAAACAGCAGGCGGCCGAAAGCTCCCGAATAGAGACCAATCCCTGATAATGAATCGGATTTACACAAGAGATGATCGAAAATGTTTTCAATCCGGTTTTTGTGCTGAGAAACTTGTGGCATAGTAAAATGCGAGGCAGTATTGCAGGCTTGACTTTGTAAAAGAAAAGAATCAAAATATTAAATTGATCCTATTCTCCGAACGATTCTCATTTAATTAACACGAACACGTATATAAAATTGATACAGTTCCACAAAATTGGGTATCACAGTCCGCTCCATGAGTCTCTAAGACAATACAATCGGTCTCTTCTTGCGTCTGTGTCGGGCAATCACATGCTGTTTCCAAAACTGTCGGACAATTTGCATCAAGAGATCCACGCATAAATCGGGATCTACAGATGCACACATAGGCTCCTTGACGCAGGACAAAGTTTTTCCGTAAGAACTGCGCATTTAAGGGACTCACATCTGTTAGTTGGGTCATAAATCGTCGTATTTACTCCGGCTTTCGTCATTGACACATCGAGTTTCGATCAAGAATAGAGACGACCTCTTTGTTCTGTTGAAGTTTCTTTTTCATAGTATTAAGTTTTAAGGTTTGTGCTATAAAGTTATAAAAATAAACTTGAATAAAAGAAATTATTGTAATATTTTTTCTCGTAGGTAACAGATTATTTATTATTGTAATATCATGAATATAATATAACTGTCGAAGCGGCTATGCAATTACAAATTGTACTTTGCCGATTTAAAAAATCTTTATTTTTGAGAAAACAATACCGCTCCGACTATGCGCAACCGAGCATTCTCACTTTGTGTCGCAGCGACATTTTATGCCTCTGCGACTTTAAGCGCCCCTCCCCCGAAGGAGCCGTTCACCGAGCAGCTCTCCCGCTACCCGCAGGAGAAACTCTATGTCCATACTGACAAGGAGCACTACATCGCGGGCGACACGGTGTGGCTGCGCGCTCACTGCGTCGACGCCGCGGGCGACTACACGCTCTTCATGCGTAACCTCCCCGAGGACTACCCTCTTCTGCAAGCCCCTGCGCGTGGGCGGCCTGCGAGACGACGAAAAATCCCCGCACGAGGAGCGCCGGCGCGAGTGCTTCGACGTATCCTTCTTCCCCGAAGGGGGCTATCTGGTCAACGGATACTCCTGCCGTGTGGGCTTCAAGGCGTTGGGCGACGACGGACGCCCGCGCTTCTCGGAGGGGGGGGGCTGCTCGACGACAAGGGCCACTTCATCGACTCCCTGCGCACACGCCATGCGGGTATCGGCAGCGTGGAGTTCCCGCCCCGTGCCGGACGGCGCTACATGGCCGAGTTCCCCGACCGGAAGGGACGTCTGCACCGCTTCGAACTCCCCGATGCCAAGGACTATACCTTCGTGCTGCGCGTCGACCCCACCGACTCGACCTTCATAGTCTCCATCCGTTCGGGACGCAACTGGCTGCCGCGCGGACTGCGGCTCGTGGTGCACCGCTGCGGCACGCAGTGCTACAACAAGGCGTGGGATCCGCTGGTGCCAACGCTCACCTTCCGCCGCGAGGAGCTGCCCGAGGGGCTGTTTCAAGTGCTGCTCCTCGACGAAGCGACGGGCAAGGCCCTCTCCGAGCGGCTGGTCTTCAACCCCGGCGACGATCTCCGCCTCCCGCGAGCCGGGACGACGGCGCAAGGTGACGCTCGACATCGCCGTGCGGACTCCCGACGGACGTCCCGCAAAAGGCGACTTCTCGATCGCCGTCACCGACCGTTCGGCCATACCGCTCCGCACGGCGGGGGACATCTACTCCACGCTGGTGCTGTCGTCCGAACTGCGGGGCGTGATCGAGGAGCCGGATTACTACTTCAACGCGCAGCACGCCGACGCCGCGCAGGCGCTCGACGAACTGCTGCTCACGCAGGGGTGGCGCCGCTACGACGTCCCGAAGCTCCTGCGCGGCGAGTACGAGGAGCCGCGCGATCCGCTGGTGGCGGGGCAGGAGATCGCAGGGCGTGTCGTCCCCGGGAACGACGCACGCTTCCAGAAGCGCATCGACAGTTACTCCGTGCAGCTGCTGATCCCTCGCTCGGGATTCGCCACGCAGACCCGCATACGCCCCGACGGAACCTTCTCCCTGAGCGGATTCGACTTTCCCGACAGCACCACCTTCGTGCTGAGGGCCGCACGGAAAGGGTCCGAGGTCGACAACCTGCCCATCGAGGTCACACCCGATTCGTTCCCCACGTTCTCCCGGCTGCCCAAACCACGGATCTTCGACCCGAGGTATGCCGATCGCGCCCTTGAATACATCGACTGGCGGGGATCCGCTGACATCCGAAACGTCCTTATCGACCCGATCGACGTGATCCACCACATCAAAGAACCCGATCCCGTCGAGCAACGTATGGCGACCCGATCCTATTCTGCACAGCAGATCAAGGAGTCGGGAGCCGTAACACTACTGGATATCCTTCAACGAATACCGGGTATGTATCTTGTCGGCCAGCGGGTATGGTACAGAGGGAAGCAACCGGCTTTTATGATTGATGGAATTGTTGAATATACCCCTAAAATGTTGATGAATTACGGACTTACAGCCGGAAGAGTCAGAGACAAGAGCGTGGATGAAATGAAGGAAGAGTTGAGACAGAAAGACAATCCTCAAGTCAATGTCAATAATCTAAAAAATCATACATTCACTCCATTGGGAGAAGGCAAAGGGTTCGGCCATGACATTCAATACACGGAGGACTACGACGCCCTGCCGACGTGCCTCTCGACGCCGCTCGTACAGATCAAGCGGGTGAGCATCATCGAAGGGGCTAACGCTTCTTTTTGGGGCAATAACCTGAAAGATAGCATCATTGCCATCACGCTCAAGAAGGGCAAGGAGCTGGAAGAGGCATACGCAGGCATGGAGTCCGAAAGTGTGCGGTTGATTACCCCGCTGGGGTACCAGACGCCCGCCGAGTTTTACCCCCCCCCGCCTACGAAACCGAACAGAGCCGCCGGTCCGACGTTCCCGACTTCCGAACGACGCTCTACTGGGATCCTGCCGTGCGGCTCGACAGCGACGGCCAGGCGCAGGTGGAATTCTTCTCCTCCGACGCAACGGTCGACTACGAAGCTATCGTCGAGGGCGTGACCGACGACGGGGAGATCATCCGAGCGGGCGAGTTTATTCCGAACAATACATAACCCGGCTATTTCTTCTCCAACAAATATTTCAATTTGTCGTCGTTGCTTATGCGTTTGATCTCTCGTCGAATAATCTCCTCGACATCGGTTTTGATACGGATATAATTCGCCTTGACGACCTCATCCATACGATCCGTGCCGTTCTCATCGACGAAAGACGCAAGTTCGGGGATCGGGACATAGGCGGCCGTTTCAGCCGTTATACGCCGGGTATCGAGGTCGATGCGGGCATGGAATATCTTCTGCTCGATAGGCTGGTCGATATTGTCGGCCACAGCTCCGACGAACATACCCTGCGAGAAGTTGGCGATCTTGGATGCAGGGATCAGATTGTGAAGCTACGTATTGGTCGAGGTCGTCACGTTGTCGTTCGAGCGGGATACCGATTCCCTCTGCTGGACGATCTTCCCGAAACGCTCCGACAGCGTGCGGGCCGTGTCGCCCACGACCTGCCCGACGAAGAGATTACCCACGGTATTCTGAATGACCTTAGCCTCCTTCTCTCCGTAGTCGCGTTCCAGCTGCGAGAAATCCTGAAAGCCCAGACATACGGCGACCTTGTTCGATCGGGCTGTCGCGATAAGATTGTCCAGCCCTCGGATATATACCGTCGGCAGCTCGTCGATGATGACCGCCGACTTGAGACGGTGTTTCTTGTTTATCAGACGGATGATGCGGGAGTTGTATAATCCCAAAGCGGCGGAGTAGATGGACTGCCTGTCGGGATTGTTGCCCACGCAGAGAATCTTCGGTGCCTGCGGATTGTTGACGTCGAGCGTGAAGTCGTCGCCCGTCATCACCCAGTAGAGCTGCGGGGAGATGATGCGCGAGATCGGATCTTCGCCGAGGCGATCTGCCTCTGCAACTGGTCCTGCGCATTGTTCTGCCAGGCGTCGATAAAGGGCAAAAGGTAATTCTCCAGTTCGGAATAGGAAGCCAGAATCGGGAAGATCTTCTCGTAGGGCTGGCACAACAATTCGATGACGTGCGGGAAGGTGCAGAACTGTCCGCCGTCGTAGAGCTTCAGATACCAGATGATCGCGGCCAGCAGAACGATGGCCGAGTCGGAGAAGAAGTCGCCCTCTTTCTGCGCCCAGCTCTTATTGAGGTTCAGCAGGATGACGTAGGAGCTTTCGTAAGCGTCCGATATGTCGGTCATAAACCGAACATCGAGGGGGTTGCAGCGGTTCGAACGCCGGGAGTCGTCGAAATTGATGACGCAGAACTGCGGCCGCACGGCATACCGGTCCTGATGCCGCAGCAGGTGGTTGTAGGCGATCGTGGAAAGGTCGTCGAACTTGTAATCGTAGATGTAAAGCGCATACCCCTTTTCGATGCACTGACGGATGTAACTGTTGATGACGGCATAGCTCTTTCCCGAGTCGGGCGTTCCGAGGACCATCATCGCGCGGAAGGGATTGATGACATTGATCCATCCTTGCTGCCATGCACCGTGATAATAGTAGCGGGTGGGGAGGTTGACGGAATATTCGTTCGCAAGATAACGTTCTTCCTGCCGGAAGCTCTCGTTGTCGTCGTTGAAGGGATCATCCGTCAGACGCGGCGTCATTCGGCGCCGCATCCATACTCCTGCGGCCGGCAGCGACAGATACCCGGTGAAGAGCGTTGCGGTGTAGCTTCCCATACGGATGTCGGCATCGGCAGGCAGTTCCCGCAGAAAGTCATTTCCGAAGAACAGCAGTACCCTGACTGTCGCGGCGGTGACTATATGCCATGTCTTGACCTTATTATCGCGGACGCTGCGGGTACCGAGGCATCCCAGCACAAGCAGTATGAAGCAGCAAAACTTCGAGGTAACGGAATAGGAGAAGAGGTGCGTCGTCCGCTGAAACGACAGCAGTATCCAGTCGAGTACCGCATGAGTCATGCCGCGTGCGGCGAACCATCCGTAGCAGAACCAATAGCTGTTGAGCAATAAAAAGAGGACACTCACGGCCCGAATGAACTGCACGACCTTTTCGAGTCCCCGCAAATCGTCTTCATGTTGCATAAGGCGTCGATATTTGACGCCAAAATAGGACATGATTCCATAAAAACGCCTCATGGCCCGTCGTGGCCGTCCGAGGCCGTTCATCGGGCGCACCTTTTGGGTGCGCCTTCGTCAACGCTGACTCAGCTCGACGAGAGCCTCCCGCATCGTATCGAGAAACTTCGTGAGGTGCAGTTTGCGGTTGATCGTCGTATAGCGGCAACGATCCGGATTGAGAATCGAGACGTTCAGGAAGCGCTCGAACGCCCGTACCAGATCCTTGAAGGTTACGGGGGTGCCGTTCGGTTTACGGACAGCACCCAATGTGTGCAGCGCCACGACCACCTCCATCAGATCGGCCAGCGTGAAGGCACTCGACCAAGCAAGCGGGACCTCGTTTTTCGGCGGCTCGGCAGCCGTCGCCGCGGGATAACGCAGTTGCAGCAAGACAATGCGACGCTCTGTTTCGAGAAAAGAGAGCGCCGCATCGAGGAAGTATCCCTGTTCTTTCGTCGGGACGGAACGATGGACTTTCAGATACTTGAAAGCCGTTCTGAGGCAAGCATACAGCCGCAGCAGGTCGAGTTTCGACTCCTCGGTCCGGGCTCTGTGTGCGATCTGTCTCACGAAGAGCCGGAAGGCCGAAATCAGTTGCAGGCGTTCATCCGAAGTGAGGTCTCGGTCAGGCAATGTCCGCAGCAGGCTCAATAACTTGCATCGAGCGATGAAATCTTCGGTTCGCATAATCGTAAAGTTTTAGGTTAATGACTCGTAAGAGCGAATGCCCTTATACAAATTTACGATTTACGGCGCTTCCGTTTTTTACGTTTCCTGCGCTGCCGCTGTTCGAACTCCATCTTTCACCCTCGAAGTTCTTGAAATAAAGAGCAATGCGAAGCAAAAAACCTTATGTATCAGCGATATGTAAGTTTTTTTTGTTTTTAGGCGATGTATTCGAAGGCATAAAAAAGCAGCTTGTTCGGACCGAAATCGTGACCTGTCCAATCACAGCGCGCTCGTTTCCGGACTGGGGGTATGCTGGATCCCGTTTAGAGTGGTATGCCGGCCGCAACTTCCCGGCTGCCGTGTCGTTCGGCAATCCTGCGTCTTAGTTCGGGTATCATCCAGACGGGGCCGTTTCGACGGCTTTTTTCGGCTCCTGCGACCGCTTTTGCAGGGCGGATTCGCTGCTATCGGGCCGAAAGAGGTATCGGACGATACTTTTTCTTCGCGAAAAATCGTTATCTTTCGGGGTATGTTTTCCAGGTGTTGCATAGGGTTGCTGTTGTTGTCGCTGCTGCCGGCGTTCGTTCCGGCGCGGGAGACGGCGCCGCGTATCGACCTCCGCCACGGAGTGCGTCCCGATACGATCCGCCTGAAAGCGGAGGACCTGAAACTGGGCTTGCCCTGCGACAGCGTCTATCTCAAACGCAGGGATTCGTTGCGGCGCAACGACAGCCTGCGCCGTCAGGCCGAACAGCGCAACCAGCGTCTCTACGACAGTATCCGTTCGAAGACGACGCGCCGTGCCGTACCGCGTTTGCTCTACCGGATGCTCTTCGTCAACCCCGTACTCGATACGACAGCCAACGGACGGGTGCTGGACGAGAGCCGGCAGTTCGAACGTTACTCCGGCCGGCGGATCGGCGAGGTGGTCATCGCGCAGGATCCGGTGTTCACCCCCGACGGCAACTGGCTCGAACGCACGGGCAACAAGATACACATGCTGACGCGCG
>OBKR01002916.1_pt1 | contig 11720 bp, 6 predicted proteins | sample 1518991 | NCBI WGS metagenome assembly OBKR01 (sample SAMEA2452117, study PRJEB22498) | human gut metagenome | biome: human feces; feature: human gut; material: feces | place: Australia | collected 2012
GTCTTTTGCGGCGGCAGCTTTCTTTTTCTGCGGTATCTCGAGCATCATGCGCAGCGTCTCCTGACCCGTCAGAACTCCGCGGCTCTTCGGCGCGAGTTTGAGTATCGGGTATTCGTCGCCCTGTGCGGTCATGTATCCGTTTTCGCAGAGGTGGTCGATGATGTCGCGCAGCCGCTTTTCGGGGCAGTCCGCCATTATGCCGTAGGTAGATTGTCTGCTCAGCCCGGCGGATATCAGCCGCTCGTTTTTGCTCCCGCGCAGGACATCGCAAATTACTTTTTTGCCGTATCGCTGACCCGTCCGTGCGACGCATGACATTATCTTCTGCGCATCAACCGTGATATCCGTGTTCTCGTGATTCGAGAGGCAGTTGGAGCACTTTTCGCACCGCTCGGGGCCCTTGTCGCCGAAATATTCGAGTATGAATTTACGCAGGCACTTGTGCGTCGTGCAGTAAAAAGTCATCTGCTTGAGCCGCTCTCTGTCGCGCCGTCTGACCTCTTCCTGCTCGTCCTCGGTGAGGTCGGGGTTCGGCTCGGAGTTGTTTATTAAGAACTGATTCGTCCGCACATCCTTTGCGCTGTAGAGCAGAATACAGTCCGCACCCCTGCCGTCGCGCCCGGCGCGTCCCGCCTCCTGATAGTAGCTCTCCATATTCTTCGGCATGTTGTAGTGGATGACGAACGAGACATTAGATTTGTCGATTCCCATGCCGAATGCGTTTGTGGCGACCATTATCGTCGCGCGGTCATAGACAAAATCGTCCTGGTTGCGCCTGCGTTCATTTTCATCAAGCCCCGCGTGGTAGCGGGTAGCGGCGAATCCGTTTTTTTGAAGCAGTTCGCACACTTCCTCGACCGCCTTGCGCGTCGAGCAATAAACTATGCCGGATTCATTCTTGCGCTCTTTTATCAGCTTCATCAGCTCGATCGATTTGTTCTTCGGCTGCATGACGGAAAAGAACAGGTTCGGCCTGTCGAAGCCCGTTGTGACAACGCGCGGGGAGACGAGCCTGAGCAGCGTTTTTATATCATCTCTGACGGCTCCCGTGGCGGTAGCGGTAAACGCGCCGACAACGGGACGAGAGTTAAGAGCGTCGATAAAATCGGGTATTTTCAGATAGCTCGGGCGAAAATCCTGACCCCATTGCGAGACGCAGTGCGCCTCGTCGACTGCGACCATGGATATATTGAGATTGCGGCATATTCTGAGAAAAGCGGGCGCGCAGAGTCGCTCCGGTGCGACATAAATTATTTTATATTTGCCATTCTCCGTGTTTTGCAGCACTTTCAGATACTGTGCGTGGGTCAATGAACTGTTTATGTATGCGGCGGCGACGCCCGACTGGACGAGCGTGCTGACTTGATCTTTCATCAGAGAGATGAGCGGGGATACGACAATAGTGATGCCGTCAAACATGAGTGCGGGCACCTGATAGCATATCGACTTCCCGGCGCCCGTGGGCATGATGCCGAGAACATCGCGACCGCCGAGCAGGCTGTCCGTTATTCTGTCCTGCCCCTCGCGGAAAAAATCATGGCCGAAATATTCTTTTAATACGCTGAGTTTGTCCCTCACCGTTTGCACCTCAACAGAAATATTTATAAAATTAATTATACTCTGCGGCGCGAAAAACATCAAGAAAATAAAAATAACGGCGGGCAAAAAATCGCCGACCGCCTGAAATATTTATAACGCAGCGTTATAAATCAAATAACCAAAAGACGGAATTCTTTCCGTTATTTATCCGCCGCTCTGCCTGCAAAATGCCGCCTGCGGGTGCACAAAACGGAGATAATCCGACCGCAGGGGAAAGACGATGCACAAAAGGTGGAAAAAAAGGCATCCCCGGCTTTTGCGGACAGGCTTATGGCGGTCCCCATTAACGATTAATAACACTGCGTTAATAATTAAAGTATATCATTGAAAATATATTTTGCAATGTCGATTTTTGCCAAAAAGCCGCAGACAAAACGGGCGTAATAATATAGCCCGAACATGCAAAAGCAGCCGCGTGGGCGACTGCTTTGCTTTAAATCTGATTTATTCCGCGACCTTCATCGTCAGCTCGAGTATGCGCTTGACGCTTGTCTCGAGGTCGGCGCGGGTTATCTTGCCGTTTTCAAAAGCGGCTTTCAACTCCTCGGGCTCGCCGTCGCCCATCTTGACATCGTTGCCGGCGAGAACCTCGTCGGAGTGGTTGCTGTGGACGCCCCAGTCTGTTGTGACCATGCCCTTGAAGCCCCACTCGTTGCGGAGCATCTCGGTGAGCAATTCGTAGCTCACCGAAGTGTGGCAGCCGTTGATGAGATTGTACGAGGACATAATTGTCCACGGGTCGGCATCTTTGACGCATATCTCGAAGCCGCGCAGATATATCTCCCTGAGCGCGCGTTCGGAGACTCTGGAATCGCATTCAAAGCGGTTCGACTCCCTGTTGTTGCAGGCAAAGTGCTTTACCGATGCGGCGATTTTCTGCGACTGGATGCCGCGCACGTCGGCGGCGCAGCACTTTCCGGCGAGGAGGGGATCCTCGGAGAAATACTCGAAGTTGCGTCCGCACAGGGGATTGCGGTGGATGTTCATCGCGGGCGCGAGCCACACGCCGAGATTGTTTTCTCGCAGCTCCGCGCCGCCTGCCGCGCCGACTTCTTCAATGAGTTCCGTGTTCCATGTGCACGCGAGAAGCGTTGCACAGGGCCATGCCGTTGTGGGCACGCCCGTTGAAGCGTTGAGGCGCAGACCCGCAGGTCCGTCAGCAGTCGGGACGGGCGGCACATCGAGGCGTTTCATGCCGCCGAACGCGCCTGTGTTGCAGACTCCGGGCTGATTCTGATGCCCGCCGACAAAGTCGATAAGCTCGTCGACGGTGAACTGCTTTATGAATTCGTCGAGCGTTATATTTTCGCCGACTTCGTCGAACATGATTGTATCTTTGGGTGCGGTTGCTTCGATAGAAGTGTGCGTGCCGCGTGTGTAAACAGGTTCGCCCGTCGGGAGATTTTCAAAGCTGCCGTCCGCGAGCAGACGCTTTTCGAGCTTGAACGGTCTGCAGAGCGGCTTCGATTCTTTTGTGATTATATCCTCGCTCAGCACGAAGTCGTAGCGGAGCTTTTCTGTCGCTCTGACGGAATTTCCGAGGTAGAACGAGTATGTGCCTTTTTCGAGCACGAATGCTGATTTCTTTATCTTGCCGAGATCGTCGAAGCTCGCCATGTCGCCGATATCAAAGCTCAGCGCGATTGCCTCGGACTCACCGGGGGAGAGCAGCTTCGTCTTTTTGAACGCGGCGAGCACCTTTGCGGGCTTGCCGAGCTTGCCCTGCGGCGCGCTGTAATAGAGCTGAACGACCTCTTTGCCGGGCACTTTGCCGATGTTTTTGACCGTCACCGCGGCGACTATCTTTCCGTCGCTCTCGCCGCAGAATGCGCCGCTGAACTCGAAATCAGTATAAGAGAGACCGAAGCCGAACGGATAGCGAACTTTTTCGGCGGCGCCGGGAATCGTCTCGAAATAGCGGTAGCCGACATATATGTCATCAAAATAATCGAGATGCTCGAAGCCTGTCAGGAACTCCTGCGCGTTCTGATATGAGTCGTAGGAGTCGGGGATAGTGTCCGCCAATTTGCCGGAGGGGTTGACATCGCCGCAGATAATGTCTGCAATCGCCATGCCGCCCTCGAGTCCGCCCTGCCAGCCGGAGATTATCGCGCCGACTTTTTCATTGTCCGCGAAATACTCGCAGTCAACGACTGCGCCGGAGTTGAGGACTATAACTGTGTTCGGGAACGCCGCAGCGACTCGGTCGATGAGGCTCTTCTCCGTGTCCGAAAGGTAGTAGTCGCCGGGGATAGCCTTTCTGTCAACGCCCTCTGCGGAGAAGCGGCTGAGGGTTATTATCGCGATATCCGCGTTCGCGGCTGCCTCCGCTATGAGCTCGTCGGGCATATGCGCCTCGGCAACATGCATGCTCGCGAAGGTGTCGTAGATTATATCGTCTTTCTCTTTGCAGAAGGACATGGCGTTGACCTTGTCCCATATCTTCTCAATCTGGGCGCGGGTCGGGATGCGCTTGCTCGCCTCCTTGACGTATTCTTTGTAGAACTCGACGGTCGGCTTGAACACGCTGACCTTGCCCTCGGCTTCCTTCTGACTGAATCCGTCATAGACATTGCGGATGTAGGCGCAGAAAACGTCGCCGCTTCCGCCGCCGCCCTTTATGTATTCGATAGTCGCCTTGCCGAAGAGTGCGACTCTTGTTCCGCGCGTGAGCGGCAGAGTGTGAAGCCTGTTTTTGAGCAGAACCATACCCTCGCCAGCGGCCTTTCTCGAGAGCGCGGCGTGCTCGGGCGAACCTGTGACCTTTCTGCCGTCCGCGCCGAGCGGGATGCAGGGCTGATATCTGAATCTTGCGTATTTGTCCATAGCTGTTCTCCGTCCTTTATTTGAATTTATTTAAGCTCACCTTGTGTTATTCTGTCGATGAAAATGCATTCCGACTCATACGAATCCGGCTTGTTTTCGTCTATTATAATCAGTCTGCCGCCGCGTTTGTCGCCGTAGGTGTGGTAACCCGCGCCGGGGGTCTGAACGAGCTTTATGCCGTCGACCTCCATTGTGAATGTGTTCACATGGTCGTGGCCGAAGAATGCGGCGACTATATCGCCCGTTCTCTTCCAGCGCTCGAATTCGTCGCCGTTTTCGAGCGGCGGGCATGGGGATTCGTGAATCTCGCCCTTGAGCAGTGCGCCGTCCGGGACGGAGTAGTGCTGCGCGCCGAGGCTGTATTCGCCATCCGGGTCTTTTTTGAGTTTTTTGTATTCCTGAATGACGGGGATATGCTGAAATAGCAGAGAGGGCACGGCTTTTCCGCCGTTCTGCGCCTTGAGTTCGGCGGCGCGTTTTTCGTACCATGCTATCTGATCTTTTTTTACAAAGCCGTATCCGGCGTCGTCTATAACATTGAACTCATCGTCCCTGACATAGTCGCCCGAGTCGATGCACCAGATGTTCCAGGCGATATGCTTGCCGTCGGAAGACAAAATAGGCAAACTGCAATTCGCGCAGCCGGAGACATCCTCGTCGTTCATCGTGCTCCTGAAATTCTCGTATTCGGCGTATATACAGATCTGATTCTCTTTCGCGAGAAACGGCAATTTGGGCTGAGCCTCGGCATCGTGATTGCCGAAAACTATGGCGAGCGGGATATTTTTCTCCGCAATCGGCGCGACTATCTTTTTGATAGTATTATACATATATTCATATGTGAACTCCTGCCAGTAGCCGCTGATGTTGTCGCCGCCGAAAACGATAAGATCGGGATTAGCAATTTCGATGCATCGGCGAATGACATTTATCGTCTCTTTGCTCTTGCTTATCGGTATCTGTCTGTCCTCCTCATCGTCCATCTCCGGGTCGACTTCGTGGACATCAGTCAGATGCAGAATGCGGAATTTTCCGTCCGCGCCGAAGCGCAGGGGAGCCTGCTTTTCTTTTATATATTTCTTTGAATCCGGCAGTCCTTTTGCCATGCTGTTCCCTCCGATATTTGATACTGAAATTATATACTTGCTTCGACACTGTGTCAATAATTGTGTTGCATTCGCGATTCTGCGTTGTTTACTGTGCATAATTTAAAAAGTCCGTTTTTGGCAAAAGTGCATATTGCGAAAAACAGAACGCGGTGATATAATTGATTTAATAACACGGTTTTCTAATTTGCAGATGAGGGGCGCGCTTTTTGAAAAATACACTTGATTCATCCATAGTCAAGCTGACGAATTACCGCTCTGTGTGGGGATACATACACAAAAACAAGCAGGCGACAATTCCGCAGATAGCCAAAAGCATCGGGCTGAGCCTGCCGACCGTGACGCGAGCTATTGATTACGGTATTGCGGAGGGAATTATTAATCCGGACGGAGTTATAGGTGCGGAACGCGGGCGCAAGGCGCAGGTATATAAGCTTAACGCGGACCATATGCATTTTCTGCTGATTTATCTTGACTCCGATGTTCTTTCATACAGAATCCATGATTTCAAAAGCCGTACTATCGGCAGCGGAAATATACCGATTTGTGACGAAAAAGTACTTTCGACGCTTGAGAATCTTGTTATGACAAGCGTTGCGGCCGATCCGCTCATAGCCATGACGGCGATAGCCGTTTCGGGCGTTGTCTGCAAGGGTGTTGTTATGGACTCTGCGGCATTCCCGTCGCTCAACCATATCGATGTTGCAAAGAGGCTGAATGAAAAATTCGGACTGACGGTTCTTATTGACAACGACCTGCATGTCGCAACGAATGTGGCAAGAAAATATTCGAATTATCAGGAGGGCATAACCGTCCTCTATGCCTACGGCAAGCGCAAGAGCGGCTCGGGAATAATCGCAAACGGCGAGGTGCTCTGCGGCGCGTCGGGCGCTGCCGGCGAGGTCGAAAACATCCCGCGGCACACTCCGGACATTGAATCCGAGCGCATAGCTTTTTGTAGCGAACGCCTCCAGACGATAATCGCGCTGATGAATCCGGGCAGGGTAGTTATATATGAGCTCGATGAGGGCATGGATACGGACAAGCTCATAGGCTTGATAAAGAGCAAAATGAAGCCTTATCTTCTGCCGGAGTTCAAGCTCGGTCGCGATTTCTTTGAGGACTGCTTCCTCGGGCTTAGCATCGTGTGTGAGGTTGGGATAAAACAGAGCCTACGGGAGAGACTTGATTTTTAAACAACGAGGGGAATTTCAACAATTCCCCTTATATCTCAAAGAATTAACAACACTTCTTTAAGATATAACTTTACTTATTTGTAGATATAGTGTATAATATCCGCGAGGGTTCTGAATTATTTTATGAATAGTGCGGTACTTTGTCGGTTCTGCATATTAAAAGCTGAATTTATAACTTAACGGTATAATATAAATTGCTGCAAAGGAGGAGACAAAAAGAAGCAAAGAATAACAATGTCTATAATGTTTTTACAAAACGAAAGGAGAACAGAGTAAATGAAAACATTTAAAAAAGCGCTGAGCGTTATACTTTGCCTGTGCATGATAATGTCCGTTATGGCGGCAGGGCTCAATGCCTTTGCGCAGGAGGAAGCGACCGCAGCGCTTGACGGCGCTGTCAGCGAAGCGGCTGCTCTTGCCGTATCCGATCCTACGGACGAAAAACCCGACGTTGACGCTATGGAGCGCACCAAGGTTAAGTATCCCATCGGCGCTTCCAAGAAGGCTGTCAACAGGTCTATCGGCAGAGTTGAAGATATTCTTTTCACCGTTTTGAAGGTTCCCGAGGGCGGAGTTCCCCAGGTGCTCAACGAGAAGGTATATACCAATGAAACCGTAGCTCTTGTTGCAAAGAAGCTGTTCCCGCTTGTCGGCGGACTCAGCAGTCTTGTTGCAAAGGGACCCAAGGACCTTGCCGCAAAGCTTGACAAGGAGACCTGCGCCGGCGCTATCGCGGCTCTTAACGCCGCAGCGGCTACGCTCGGCGCGGACGGCAAGCCCGTAGACAAGCTTGAAGCATGGCAGTATCTCACTGTTGTTGACGGCGACTTCGGTTTCGCTAACGGCGACAAGGAGGGCTTCCTCGACGCTGTTGCGTCGCTGTTCAGACCCCTTTCGCTGCTCACTACCGTTGTTTCCTTTGAGAACACAACCAGCTTATTTTACGGTCCGCAGCTGGGCATATACGAGGATCTCATCCCCATATTTGAGGCTCTCGGCATAAAGGACTTTATGACCTCCGACGAGTACACCGCATATGTTAAGAAGGGCGCCAACACAAACGAGAAGATGGATCGCCGTATCCGCGGCATCATCACTCCCATATTCACTCTTGTTGACGCAGTTGCCTCTGCGGAATCCCCGGTCGACGAGGTTCTGAAGCTTCTCCCGAATCTTGCCTCCGCTATTGACACGGGACTTATCGACACTCAGATACACAGTATGCTGGGCAAAATCAGCCTGGGTATCGGCAACAACGTTAAGGTTGACCTCACCACCGGCGGCATATACGATATGATCGCCCCCAAGCTCAAGGACATCGAGCTCCAGGCCGCCAAGGTTGACGAAAACGGCGAGGAGACCGCCCCCGCAGTCACACTTACAATAAACCTTGACAAGGAGAAGTTTGCGGCTGCAATAAAGGATATCGCCGCCTGCGGAGTCTTCACCGCAAAAGAGAGCGCAGCCAAGACCAGAAACTGGTTTGTCGGCATAGAAGGCGACTCGGCGGATGCGTTTGTCGTTCTGTTCAGATATCTCCATTCCGAGCTTACCGAGGAGAACAACGCTGTGGCGATAAAGACCGCTGTTGCAGCTCTCGACATGAACGCCTCGCAGAAAATTGTTGTCAATTTCCTCGTTTCCTCCGTGCTCTCGTCCTCTGCTGACGGAGCGCTCAGAACCATAGTTGCTCTTCTTCCGCTTGCAAAGACCGGCGTGAAGATAGCAGCCCGCTTCGGCGCGTTTGATAAATAAGCTTTAATTCGCAAAACACAATTTCATAAAAGCAAGGAGCGGCGGAGCGTCATAAGGCGTTCCGCCGTTCCGTTGTCAATCACAAATCAAATTGTTAAATCAACTAAAAATAAAGCTGTTTTTTCGGCATTTCGTACAGGCCGCCGCTCTTGTTTTTTATTTCTTGTTATGTTAAAATCAATTCGTATGAAATACATTTTTGGAGGTCTTTCTATGAAAAAATGGCGAGTAGGTATTATCGGTGTCGGCGGAATATTCAACGGCGCTCACCGCGAGCACTATCTTAAAGACGATCGCCTTGAGGTTGTTGCGCTCTGCGACATAATCGAGGAGAGGGCGGTCGAGTGCCGCGACGGGTTTTTCCCCGACGCGAAGGTATATACCGATTTCAACGAGCTGCTCAAGGACGAGACGATAGACTCTGTCGATATCTGTACCCCGAACTATCTCCACTCGATAATCGCGGTTGCCGCTTTCAAGGCGGGCAAGCACGTTTTCTGCGAGAAGCCGGACGCTGTCAATGTCGAAGAGGTCATGAAGATGAATGACGCCGCTAAGGCTGCGGGCAAGACGCTCATGGTCATGAGAAACAACCGCTTCACCGACGCGTCGAAGCTTGCGAAGAAGTTCATTGACGACGGCAAAATGGGCGAGATATACTGCGGCCGCTGCGGTTGGCAGAGGAGACGCGGAATCCCCGGCAAGGGCGGCTGGTTCACCACCAAGGCGCAGTCCGGCGGCGGCCCGCTCATTGACCTCGGCGTTCACATGATTGACCTTGCGATATGGCTCATGGGCAGCCCGACTCCAGTCGCCGTGACCGGCAGCACATACTGCAAGTTTGCCGACAACGACGTCAGCGACTCCGTGAACTCCGACTTTGGCGACAAGGTCGAGGACGGCACGTTTGACGTTGAGGATCTTGCGATGGGCACTATCCGCTTCGATAACGGGGCACAGCTCCAGATAGAGTTCAGCTGGGCGTCGAACGTCAAGAAAGAGACACGCTTTGTCGAGCTTCGCGGCACGAAGGCGGGACTCAATTGGCAGGACGGCGAGGTCGAATTCTACACCGAGGAATACGGCAAGTGCCTCGATGTTATCCCGACTAACTACGCTACCGACAGAGAGCACGCGAGAAACCTCAGGCACTTCTACGATGTGGTTATCGAGGGCGCCGAGCCGTGCTTCAAGCCGCAGCAGGGAATTGATATGATAAAGATTCTCTGCGCAGTTTACGAATCCGCCAGGACGGGCAGAGAAGTAGTGCTCTGATAAATAAACTTAACGAAAAAGCACCCTGCGGCTCAGCGCACAGGGTGCTGTAATTTAAAGCGGAGAGGCACACGCCCCTCCGCTCTTTTCGTTTGTTATTTCTTCGCTTTCTTCGACTTCTTGTCGTATCTTCCGCCGAGTCTTTCTTCGGCTTCGGCGCGGGTTATTTTGCCGCTGTTGCAGTCCGCCATGGTCTGAACGTCCTTGTCGGTGAGCTTGTAGCGGGTCCAGATGACATAGGCTATGGCGTAGCCTATCGCCGTGAACATAACATAGATGAACCACAGAACGGCCTTCGCGTGGTCTGTCTGAGTGACACCCTGGAGGTCTGCGAAGTTCTGCGCTCCCTCGACGCTGACCCAGCCGGTGGACTTGAGACCGAGTATGAACATTCCGAGCGCGCCGGAGACGGCTGCGGTGAGCTTGCACATGAAGGTCTGGATTGCGAAGGTGATTCCCTTTGCCTCGATGCCGGAGGTGAATTTGCCAAACTCCGCGCAGTCGGGCGTGAACATGAAGAGCATGACGCCGAGAATAGCCATGGGTACCGCGCGCAGTATCGAGATGATGATGAAGCCTTTCATCGAGTTGTAGCCGATGAGCCACATGACAACGCTTAAAATAACGGTAGCCAAGGTGCAGATTCTGAACAGCTTCATCTTGTCAAATTTTCTGACCATGTGGGGCACGAGGAACGAGAATATCGCCGCGGGAACAAGGCTCAGAGCCTGAACGACGAGTGAGAACTGCGAGTTATTAAAGAGATAGAACGAGACGAAAAGGTTGAGTGAGCCGGAGACGTTGGCGCTCGAATAGAAGAAATAGCCTATGTAATAGATGAGCAGATACTTGTTCTGAACAAGGTAGCTGAACATCTTTTTGAGCGTAAAATCCTCATCCCTGTCTCCGCCGAAGCGCTCCTCAAGCTTGAAGCAGGCGGGGATCATCGTGATAATTGCGAACACGGCGCAGATTATTGCGACTACCGTGTAGTTGAGCTTGACCTGCTCGCCGACGAGGACGGTGCCGAGAATGAGCGCAACGCCCGAGCCCACGCCCGCCCAAATCTGCTTATAGGATATAATGCTGTTTCTTTCGTCAATGTTTTCGCTCATCGAGGTGATGATACCGAATATCGGCACGTCGCAGAGGGTGTAAGCGGTATCCCAGAGTATATATGAAACAGCGAGCCAGATGAGCTTCGCGTTTTCGCTGAAGTTATTGGGTATGGCGAAGAGCATGACCGTAGTCAGCGGGATAAAGACGAGCGATATCTTGAGCCACGGGACAAACTTCTTGCCGCTCTTGAATTTTACTTTGTCGAACAGCACGCCGAAAATAGCGTCGTTGACCGCGTCCCATACCTTGACCGCGAGCATGATTCCCGCGGTTTTGACAAGTCCGCCGATAGAGAGCATGAGGTAGGTCGTCAGGAAAGAGGCGACAAGGTTATATATCGCATTCTGTCCGCAGAAGTAGAGATAGTAGCTCAGTCTCTCCTTCGGTTTTGTAGACCAGCCCTTCGGGGTGGATGTGATTTTTTTGATAAGATTCGGCATTTTTTGTAACCCCTCCGTTTTTTGTGGATTTCATATTGAAAATCCGTTTTCAGTCAAATAATACTGTACCATATTTACAATAACCAGTCAATGAAAATTTAATTCTAAACAGAAGATTTCTTGACCGCAGGGGTGCAAAAATGTATAATAACCGAAAGCGCGGAGGATGATAATATGATTTTTAAAAGACTGACAAATTCAGAAGATAAAATATATGAAAAAGCGATGGAGCTTTCCTATATATGAACAGCGGTTGCCCGAGATGCGCGGACGCGGCTACGGTGCGCAGGCGCTCTCACTTCTCGGCGAGCGCAAAAAGACGGTCATTCCCGAAATCGACCCGCCTAAGGACGAAGTATCCGTCCGCCGCAAGGCTTTTTATGAGCGCGCCGGGTACAGAGCCA
>OBKR01002921.1_pt1 | contig 11709 bp, 12 predicted proteins | sample 1518991 | NCBI WGS metagenome assembly OBKR01 (sample SAMEA2452117, study PRJEB22498) | human gut metagenome | biome: human feces; feature: human gut; material: feces | place: Australia | collected 2012
TAAAAGAAAAGATAAAAGGAGAAGGATTAGAGCCAGGAGATAAAATTGGTAGCAAACTAAGCGATATGCGAAAATCTTATAAACAAGCTAAAGAAGGAAAGAAGCTAGAAATTATTCCACCAACAGATGAACAGGTAAATAGAATGCAAGAAATGGAAATAAGGGTAGAAGAACAAGATACAATAGAAGAATTTATAGAAAAAATGGAAAAGTTGCAAGGAATAGGTGTTGATGTATCAAAGATTACAACAACAGATACAATATTAACATTAGCTCAAAAAACATTTGTAAATCAAGATGAAGAAGAATTAAAAGAAAAGATAAAAGGAGAAGGATTAGAGCCAGGAGATAAAATTGGTAGCAAGCTAAACACTATGCGAACATCTTATAGACAAGCCAAAAAAGGAAAGAAGCCAAAAGGGACTCCACCAACAGAGGAACAGGTAAAGAGAATGCAAGAAATAGGAATAATATTAGAAATCAAAAAAATTACAGGCCAAGATATAGGTCAAGCATCATATACAGCCAATGTACAAGAATGTGATGATGCACAAGCAGACTTAAATAGATTAGTCCAAGAACAACAAACAAAAGAAGGAGGTCAACATTAGATGACAAAATATAAAAATGCATATACAGAAGTATATGCAATACTAGAACAATTAGATGAAGAAGAATATAACCAAATACCTTCTGAAGTAATTACAGCAATAAGAGAAAATAGAAACACAGAATATGAATTTGAATTAGATGAGGAATTAGAACTAAAAGAACAAGAATTATTACCAGAAACAAAAGCAATTTTATTTAATATATTCAGAGATTATTTATCAACACCAGAACAAAAAGAAAAAATAATAAAAATGCAAGTAGAAGAAAGACGAAAAAATGAACAAAATAAATCAGAACAATATAATTCAGATTTATTTGCTAGTAAGAAAAAAGTTCAAGACATTAGAGAGGAACATACAGAGTTAATTGAATATAAAGAAAATATATTAAAAAGAATATTTAATAAAATAAGACAATTTTTTCATGTGTAAAAAATTGAATATTAACATTAAAAGTGTTATAATTCAAACATAAGGTAAAAGCCTTATGTTGAAAAAGCTTTTGATATAAAAAGGAGAATAATATATGATTTATACGCCCAAAACAAAGAAAGCCATGATAATAGCATACAATGCACACAATGGGCAAGTTGATAAATCAGGAATACCATATATTTATCACCCAATTCACCTTGCAGAGCAAATGGACACAGAAACAGAATGTATTGTAGCATTATTACATGATGTAGTAGAAGATACAAATGTAACATTTGATGAGTTAGAAAAAGAATTTTCACCAGAGATTATAGAAGCATTGAAATTATTAACACATGATAAAAATGTAGATTATTTAGAATATGTAAGAAAAATAAAAAATAATCCAATTGCTAGAAAAGTAAAATTGGCAGATTTGTATCACAATAGTGATCCAACTCGTATGGAAAATCCTACTCTAAAAGACTTAGAAAGAAAAGAAAAATATCGTAAAGCTATTGAAATTTTAAAATATTAAGAAAATAAGCCAGTATCTGAATAGATGCTGACTTATTTTTTTCTCATTTTCAATAAAAAATAGATAATTATAAGAAAAACTAATAATTAACATAAAAACTATTAATTTTACATAAGTGACAAATAATGTTAAAATAATTATGTAAAATAAATGAAAGGAAATAAATAAAATGGAAGAATATGTTGAAGAAAGAAATAATAGATTCAATAATGTAAAAATAAAAGGGAGAATAATGAGAAATCAAGGATTAAAAATGCATAATTTTGGAAAATCAGAAAAACCAGATCATACACGAGATTATGGAAAAAGAAGTGGAAAAGTAAATGAAAGAATCGCAAGAATGTTAAGAAGAAATGAGAGAAATGAAGGGATAAACAATATAGTTGTAGATGATGAATATGAAGAAACAATAGAATTAGAGCAGTTAAGAGAGCAAGCATTAGAAGAAAGCCAAGCACCACAATTACAAAGACAAGTTGTAGCAGAAAAAATAAATGCTATTGAAAATATGGAACAAGAAGAAAAAGAATTATTACAAAGAATTCAACAACTTAGACTTCAAAGAGGAAAAGAAAAATTAAAGCTTCTTGCAAATGGTGAAAATACATCAATTTTATTTGAAGAATGGGAAGCATTAGAAGAACAAATATTAGCAAAAGCAAAAAATCATAATTTAGGTGGAGTAATGGCTTGGAAAGAATATAGATATAGCCCATATGGAGAGTATACAGAATTAAATGAATATGCAATTAGACTACAAAATAAATTATTACATATATATCAATATGCAGATAAAATACAAGCTGAGTTAGAACAATTAACAGAAGAAAGAAAAGCTTCATTAGAAAGAAAAGCTACAAAAGATAGTAAAACAGATGGAGCCATAGGATGGAAAAGAATATTAGGAAATCAATATTCTTTAGAAGAAGCATTCAGTATTGAAGCAGTATTAGAAATAACTCAAGGTACATCAAAAAAATTATCACATTTTGAACAAGTATTAAAAGATACAATTGCAAAACAAAAAGTAGGAAAAGGAACAATAGAATCTGCACAAATAATTTTAAAAAACATGCAGAATTTGCAAGAAGAAAGATAATAAAAATAGAAAAAATGAAAGGAAATAAAAAATGAAAAAAGAAGAATTAAAAAAGAAATTAGAACCAAAAAAATTTAATGATGTTACAATGGAATTTTTAACAACAGCAGTAAATGATGTATTAGAATTATATGGAGAATATATATCAGAAGATGTAATAATAGAAAGAATAAAACAAAATTTAGATAAAGATATAGAATTTGAAAGAAATCTTGGAAAAAATATAGCAGGATCTTATAATTTTGGAGAAAAAAATATAAAAATAAAGAAAAAAAGTATAGATGAAGAAAGGCAAGTATTTTTCCATGAATTTTTACATTGTGTTTCAGTACATCAAAATACAGATGGAAAGATTTCAACTGGTTTTATAGGTAATATAATCGGAGTTGGAATAAATGAAGCAATGACAGAATATTTAACAAAGCAAAGATATCCAAAATTAAGAGGAGGATATGATGAAGAAGAAAAAGTTATGAAAAAATTATTAGAAATAATTCCTATAGAAGAAATGATTCAATCATATTTATATGGTAAACCTGAAATAAAAGAATTAACAAAAAAATATGGTATGGATAGTTTTAACTTATTATATAGTTTGGATGAATTATTTGCAGATAATAAAAAATATAGTTCATTAGAAAATAAAATTATACCAGATGAAAATAGAATAGATGCAAAACAGCAACTTATATTTGAATATGTAAAAGGATATTGTAGTTCAAGAAAGTTAGAAGAGATAGATATAGAAGAACTAATGAACAATGTTGTTGAGTTTGAAGGAATACTAGAAACAATGGGAGAAAAATCTGACTTTGATTATATGCAATATATTAATAGGATTATTGCTCAAAAATTACAACTAGGAATAGGTGAAGAAGAACTAAAACAATTACCAAATGAATATATTGTGAGAATAAATCAACAAAGAGTAAAAGAGAAAATTTATAATAAAACAAGAAAAAGAATTTTAGATGAAGATTTTTCAAGAGAAAAAAACACTTATGAAGATTTTTATAAAGATAATATATATATGGAAAAGATAATAAAAAAAATATGTGGAGAAGGAACAATATTAGAAAAAGAATCAATGAAATTCAATTGGGTTACAAGACTATGGAATGAAATAAAACTAAGATATCCAGATATAGATTTTGATTGGATTGATTTTGGTTTTATAAATAATAAATATATTATTGCTAGATTAAATGGAAAAATTATTGGAGCAATGAATATAGATATTGATGATGAGATTGAATATCAAAAATATAAACAAGTAGTTGAATCTGAAAAAGGTAGTAAAAAATATAGAATTATAAATAAAGATAATGAATATCTAGAAATAAATGAAGCTCAAGATGAAGGAACATATTATCAAAATGGAGTAATAGGACATGAACAGGAAGATGTTGTAGAAACTTTTAAAAGATTAGAAAAACTACATGAAACAAGAAGACAACTTGAGATTTTAAAAAGCTTAGGAGCACCAAGTATTGCAATAAGTAGATTAGAAGAAGAAATTGAAAAATTGTCACATCAAGAAGAAAGAGAGCAAAGATATAAGATAGAATATTCTGGAGATTATTTAGAAAGACAAAAAGAAAATGGAGAAATGGAAGTAGATGAATATAATATTGAGGTTCAAAAAAAGAATGAATGGGAAAAGAAACATTGTAAAGAAGTTTCAGTAGATGATGATACTGAAAGATAAAATTAAAATACTACAAATTTGTAATTATATAAATTTGTAGTATTTTAATTTTATTCGAAAACTCAAATTTTGTGAGAGTAAATTAAAGAAAAAAATTTGTTATGTATTGAAAAAAAAGAAACAAAATGATAATATTATTTTAGAAGTAAAGAGATTGGAGAAAAACAAATGATTAATGAAACTAGAGAAAGACTTACATTAGAAGAAAATGTAAAATTAATAAAAGATATTTTCTTTGGTAAACAAACATCTCAATTAAGATTAATTGATTTAAAGAGTATAGAAGTATCTAATAGGGATGGAAATGAAGATGAAGAAAAGAATGATGAATTAGCAGAGATATTTGAAAATTTGTTAGATTATTGTAAAAGTGGAATTACTATATATGATTTAATTAATTTATATAATGTAGATACTAGAAAACATAGTGAAGAATTTACAGGGCATAGATATAGCAATGTAAGTGCTGGTGGAAAAAAACTTATAGATATTATAAATAGTATAAGAGGAGTACCAACAAGAATAAGTAGTTCTAGTTATGAAAAGTGGGTTGACTCATTAGTGAAAAAGGAGAACCAAAACTCATTAGAAAGTGATACATGTTTAGGAAGAATAACATCATTAATGATGATAGCTTTTTACGCAAATAAGGCAGAAAAAAGAAGAATAGATGAATATTTTGGAAGAAACAAAAGAAGTAATGTAGATAAATTGGGAGAAGAAGATTTACAAATTATTGATTCATATAAAAAGATATTATATGATATTAAGCAAGAATGTGTAAGACAAGCAATAGTAACACTTACAACTGATAAGGAGGCAATATATAATGGCAGTTGGGGAATAGATTGGGATGAAGAAAGGAAAGCATATTTGTTTACATATTTAGATGATGAACAAGTAATACCATTTAGTTTTCATATTCCAGCAAAGTGTTGTAGAACTTTTTCAAAAGAGATTATGTCTAAAATAGCTAGAGGAGAATATTCCATAGATAGGATAAAGAATGAAAAAACAAGACAGGCATTAAAAAAACTATGTAAAAAGCAGATATTAGAGGAGCCAACATTAGCATTAAAGAAATCTGATAGAAGAATTGTTGAAAGTACTTTAGAAGTTAATAGAAATACAAAAACAAAAGAATTTAGTGAAGTAGAATTAATATTACATAAAGTATTAGGAAACTTGGCTTACGAGCAAGATGAAGAAGAAATAAACTCAGAAATGCAAACTCAACCACAAGAAGCTGAAGAAGTGCATAAAAAAATAATAAATGATATAAAAAGAAGCAATGGTATAGTAGTAACACAATATGGAGAAAATTTGGATTTACATTCTATTATAGCAACACTACAATATTATTTTGATAAGAATGAATCTGAACTAGGAATTAAAATAAAAAGAGAAATGATTGATACTGGAAAAGAATCAAATAAACATCTAACAATAGATGCTGGAAATCTGACTGGAAATAAAAATATAAATAGTAATAAATCAGCTGAAATAAATGCAAATCAAAGAAAAGGTCAAAGATCAGCAGTTTCAATACTTGCTGAAAATGGATTTTATGTTCCTAGAATGATAGTAAAATATGCAGATGCAGTTATTTCAGATGAAAGAGTCCTAGATCCATTTAATGGTTGTGCTTTAGCAAGAGAAGTACCAACAGATAAATTGTTTGAATATGCAGAAGAAAAAGATGTAAAGACAAAAAAATATTTAATGGAAAGTAGTTTAGATGAAGAACAATTAAAAAGATATGGACTATATGATTTTGCAATGAAAAGAAAAAATGATATAGAAAATGCAATCAAATTGATATCTCAAAACTCATATTGTATTGGGCAAAATGGTACAAAGAAGAAGATTGCGGTAGTTCCACAATTTGTATATAATGGTTCAAATATTGCGTATGCTTTAGGATATGATGTGTATATTTCGATTACTCCATATAAAAGAGATTCATCAAAATCAACTTTTTCAATAACATTAAATCCTAATGCAAAAAATGAAAAAGGTCAAAATCTATTAATTCCAGAGAATATTATAAGTATTCTTAATGAAAAGATATCAGTTTATAATCAAGATGAAATTACAGGAAATAAGCAAAAAAAAGAAATATTTGTTCTTCCTAATAAAAAGCTTGCAAGTGTCGGAGGACCAAAATTCCCAGGATTATATGCTGATAAAACAGCAAGTGAGATTAGAGAAATTTTTACATCAAAACTATTAAGAGATGAAGAACAAGCTCAATTAGTAGAAAAAAAGTTAATGGAAATAAGAGCAAAACATAAAGGAATAACAGGAAGAGAAATTTTTGAAGCATCAAAATCAGCAATAAAAAATCCAGAATTATTAGACCAAGCTCAAAAAGCTATATGTGGAGATATTGAGCATCAAAGTGAAAAAAGTGAAAAATAACCTGCATTTGCAGGTTATTCTGTTAGTTTAAAGGAGATTCGAGTAAATCAAGCAAAACATTTCCCAAATCTGTAAAATAAACAGAAACATTTATTATAACTTCCAAAAGTTGTTTGCTTATAATAATATCTTTACCGAATTGTTTATGAATATCTCTAATAAGTGCATTTTTGGCCCATCCTAAAGAAGAATAATTTGTTCTACAGTTAGGTTGAAATAAAATATTTTCTCTTTTGATAATTTTTCCGTTGAGAGTCAAAATTTTAATAAGATGCCATGCTGAATTTCTTTGAAAAGAAGTTTTGCTGTCAATTAAAAGATAGTTTTTCATAAAATTTCTCTCCTTCAATAAATTAATTAATTTGTTTTGCGTGCTTATATTATAATAGATTACATAATATTTGTAAAATTAATTATTTAAATATTAATTATTAGTAGAACTTATAATGTTTAAACTATTGAAAAAAATAAAATAGAATGTTAAGATATAGAAAAAGGAGAGATTATATGAATGCAAATTTAGAATTATATAGAATATTTTGTGAAGTAGTAAAATATAAAAATATATCAAAAGCTGCTGAAAATATATACATATCACAGTCAGCTGTTACACAATCAATACAAAAATTAGAGAAAATATTAGGTGGAAAATTATTTTTTAGAAATAAAAACGGAGTAGAACTTACAGAAGAAGGAAAAAATTTATATGAATATATAGGAGATAGTATTGAGAAAATGAATAATGCAGAAAACTTATTTTCTCAATATATAAATCTAGAAAAAGGAATAATAAGAATATGTGGTGGAAAATTTTTAGTAAATAAATATGTTATGCCAGCATTAGTTGGATTTATTAAAGATTATCCTAATATAGATATAAGAATATCAAGAGCAAGAAAGCTTAAAAAAATTATCAAATGGAGAAATAGATATTGCAATGTTGAATTTATCAGATATTCCAACAGAGTATACAAATATAGATTTTATCTCATTAAAAAGTACACCAAAATATTGTTTTATAGCAACAAATGATTATATAAAGAAAAATAAAATTTCAAAAGATAGTAATTTTGAAAATTGTAAAATAATAATACCTAAATCTACAGCATTAAAGCAACATTTAAAAGAATATTGTTCTCAAAATAATATTGATATTGCTCCAAATTATGAAATTGGTGATACAGAATTAATTGATAGACTAGTATTGAATAATTGTGGTGTTTTGCTTTCAAATATAGAATATGAAGAAGAATTATTAAAAAGAGATGATGTTCAGATAATAAAAGGATTTCAAATTGGAGAAGATAATAAATCTATAGCAACATTAAAGAAAAATATGTGTAATAAAGCAACATTAGAATTAGTAAAAAGAATAAAAGAAGATCTCATAAAATAAAAAGAGAATGATGATGAAAATTCATTATAATAACAGAAAACCTCAATATAAATGAGGTTTTTTATTTGTTTCAAAGGCAAATTATTATTTCAAAAACAATTTTAAAGAATTAATAAAATAATCAATTTCCTCAAAAGTATTAAAATCACTAAAAGTAGACCTAATAGCAGAATTAATATACAATTTAGGAGTATTAATAGCAGACAAAACATGAGAAGGAGTAGTATTACCAGAAGAACAAGCAGAACCACTAGAAACACAAATTCCCATATTATCAAGTTCAAAAATTAATTTAGAGGCATCTGCACCCACAAAAGAAACATTAGCATTTCCGAGGTAATCTATTTTGAACAGAACCATTAATTCTAAATCTATCTTTAAAATATCTATTAAGTAAATTGAAATAATAATTTCTAAGTCTTGAAAGATAAGTAATGTGTGAACTTAAATTTATTCTAGCAATTTCACAAGCTTTGCCAAGGCCAACAATTTCAGCAACATTTTCAGTACCAGCTCTTTTATTTTTTTCCTGATGACCACCATTTATAAAATTTTCAAATTCAATTCCATTTTTTACATAAAGAGTACCAATTCCTTTAGGAGCATGAATTTTATGACCTGAAAGAGAAAGCATATCAATATTCATTTTTTGAACATCAATAAAACAATTTCCAATAGCTTGAACTGCATCTGTATGAAAAATAATATTGTGATTATGAGCAATTTCTGCAATATCTTCAATTGGCTGAATTGTTCCAATTTCGTTATTAGCAAACATAATACTAATCAAAATAGTTGTAGGTCTAATTGCATTTTCAAGTTCTTGTAAATTAATAAAACCATCTGAATCAACATTTATATAAGAAATATCAAAGCCTTGTTTTTCTAAAAACTTACAAGACTCTAATATTGCAGGATGTTCTATTTTTGATGTAATAATATGATTACCTTTTTTCTTATTTGCAAATGCAATACCTTTAAGTGCAGTATTATCACTTTCAGAACCACAACTAGTAAAATAAATTTCATTTGGATTACAATTTATTAAACTTGCAACTTGAGCTCTAGCATTATCAATAGCATGTTTTGATGTTCTACCAATAGAATATAGGGAAGAAGCATTTCCATAATTTAATGTTAAATATGGTATCATTTCATTTAAAACTTCAGATCTAATTTTTGTTGTTGCAGCATTATCGAAATAAACAATATTCATATTAAAAATCCTTTCTTAAAGGTTTATATATTATATGAATAAAATACTAAAAAGTTAAAACAAACACAGGTTCTAAAATATAGTTAACTCTAAGACGAACAGATTTTCTTTAAAAGCAAAAATTTCAAAAATTTTCCTAAAAATACTTGAAAAAAAATAGTATTTGTATTATTATTTATGCATAGTGGTTAAAAGTGGTACAAAGTGGTAGAAAAATGGAGAGGAGGAAATCCAAATGTTAATTGGTGAATACGAACATTCTCTAGATGTAAAAGGTAGATTAATAATGCCTGCAAAATTAAGACAAGACATCGGAGAAACATTCATAATAACAAAAGGTTTAGATGGATGTTTATTTGTATTTTCACAAAACGAATGGAATAACTTCGAAGAAAAACTAAAATCATTACCACTATCAGACAAAAATGCCAGAAACTTTGTAAGATTTTTCTTATCAGGAGCAACAGAATGTGAAATTGACAAACAAGGAAGATTTTTAATCCCTGCAAATTTAAGAATTTCAGCAAAATTAGAAAAAGATGCAATGATTATAGGAGTAGGAACAAGATTAGAAATATGGGACAAAGCAACATGGCAAAAATGTGATGAAAACATATCTGCAGATGAGATTGCAGAAAACATGACAATGTTAGGAATTTAATTGTGAGGTGCTGAAAATTGGAATTTAAACATAAACCTGTACTGTTAGAAGAAACAATTGAAGGGCTAAAGATAAAAGAAGATGGAATTTATGTAGATGGGACATTAGGTGGAGCAGGACATAGTAAAGAAATTCTAAAAAGATTATCATCAAAAGGAATGTTAATAGGAATAGACAGAGATGAAGAAGCACTAAAAGCAGCAAAAGAAAATTTAAAACAATACTCAAATGTAAAATATGTACATGGAAATCATGATGAAATTGAAGAAATTTTAAAAAAATTAAATATAGAAAAAGTAGATGGAATATTACTTGATTTAGGAGTATCATCATATCAATTAGATGAAAGAAATAGAGGATTTAGCTATTTAGGAAATAATGAATTAGATATGAGGATGGATAAAACTCAAAGTTTAACAGCGAAAAAAGTCGTAAATACATATTCTGAGGAAGAATTAGCAAATATAATATACGAATATGGCGAAGAAAGGTTTTCAAGACAAATTGCTAAAAATATATGTATTGCAAGAAAAGAAAAAGAAATTGAAACAACAGAAGAATTAGTTAAAATAATAGAGAAATCAATGCCTGCATTTGCCAAAAAAGAAGGACATCCAGCAAAAAGAACATTTCAAGCAATAAGAATAGAAGTAAATAATGAAATAAAACCATTATATAATACAGCAAGAAAATGTATAGAATTATTAAAAAATGAAGGAAGATTATGTATAATAACATTCCATTCATTAGAAGATAGGGCAGTAAAAAATGCTTATGTTGATGCACAAGGAAAGTGCACATGTCCTAAAGATTTACCATATTGTGTATGTGGTGCAAAATCAGAAGGAAAAATAATAAATAAAAAACCAATAATAACAACAGAAGAAGAACAAGAAGAAAACTCAAGATCAAAAAGCGCAAAATTAAGAATTTTTGAAAAAATAATTAAATAAAGCGTAAGAAAAGAACAAAGTACAAAGGAAGGAGGTAAGTAACATGTCAAGAAGTTCATATCAATATGAAACAAGTCCTAGAAAATATGAGCCAGATTATGATATACCAAGAAAAAGAACACAACAAATAAGAAGAAAAAACAGTACAAAAAAAACAACAGCAAAAAAACAAACAATAAAAACAAATTATCAAATAAAAAAAGAAAAGAAAAAAATAGAAATGTTGAATCATGTTAAACAAATTTTGATTGTAGTTGGTATATTTATCATGTTACTTATAGTAAGTTTTAGAGAAATTTCTATAATGGAAATGTTCAATAATAAGAAAAAAATGGAAAATGAACTTGCATTAATTCAAAAAGAGAATGGTCAAGTCGAAAAAGATATAAAGGCACAAGAAAGTAAACTTGATTGGAACATGATAAAACAAAAAGCAACAGAAGAATTAGGTATGCAAGAAGCAAATAAGATTGCTATAGAACTTGATAAATCAGATAATGTTGAAAAAGAAGTAACATTAATTAAAGCTGATAATACAAGTTTTCTTGAAAAATTAATAGAAAAGTTTATAATAAAATAAAACAGATTAATTTTATAATATTAATAAATTCTTATTGATATTATAAAGCTAATCTGTTTTTTTATATAGTAGGAAAGTTCTCCTTGTAGGAGGACTTTCTGTACTAGATAAA
>OBKR01002929.1_pt1 | contig 11682 bp, 11 predicted proteins | sample 1518991 | NCBI WGS metagenome assembly OBKR01 (sample SAMEA2452117, study PRJEB22498) | human gut metagenome | biome: human feces; feature: human gut; material: feces | place: Australia | collected 2012
ACCGGGACAGTCTGCCGATTGACTCATAATGACGGAATTAAACGACAGTCCCTAATATATTGACATTCGAAACACATCTGTAGGTATAGATGCAGAATAACTGAAATCGTTTCTTCTGCATCTATACCTTATTATATATAACCGCAAACCTACCGTTGCGCAAAAAGGGATAAAATTTTCATTTTCTCCCGCTATCTTGTAACTTTGCCTTGTCATAAAAACTAGATATTGATATGCATACACGACAAGAACAACTGGAGGCGTTCGGACGTTTTCTCGATATACTCGATGAACTGCGCGTGAAGTGCCCGTGGGACAAGAAGCAGACCAACGAAAGCCTGCGCCCCAACACCATAGAAGAGGTTTATGAACTCTGTGATGCCCTGATGAAAGACGACCAAAAGAATATCTGTAAAGAGCTGGGAGACGTGCTGCTGCACATTGCCTTTTATGCCAAGATCGCTTCGGAAAAGGGTGAGTTCGACATAAAGGATGTGTGTGACAAGCTGAGCGACAAACTTATTTTCCGTCATCCGCATGTGTTTGGAGAGGTTAAGGCCGATACGGCCGAAAAGGTATCGGAAAACTGGGAGCAGATAAAGCTGAAGGAAAAAGACGGAAACAAAAGTGTGCTGAGCGGTGTGCCCGAGGCATTGCCTTCGCTCATTAAGGCTTACCGTATTCAGGACAAGGCGCGCAATGTGGGCTTCGACTGGGAACAGCGTGAGCAGGTATGGAGTAAGGTGAAAGAGGAAATCAGTGAGTTTGAAAAAGAAGTGGCCGATATGGACAAGGAAAAGGCCGAAGCTGAATTCGGCGATGTGATGTTCAGTCTGATCAATGCCGCACGCTTGTATAAGATAAATCCCGATAATGCGCTGGAGCGGACCAATCAGAAATTCATACGGCGTTTCAACTATCTTGAGGAGCATACTTTGAAAGCCGGACGTAATCTGGCCGATATGTCGCTCGAAGAGATGGATGAGATATGGAATGAAGCCAAATCAAAGGGACTGTAAGAAAAAAGAAAGTAAAATATAAGAATGTGATAGTAAAGTGTAATGCACGCTTTACACTTTACGGGTGTTTGAGGGAAAATAAAAAGATTTTTGTTGGAAAAACATGAAAAGAAACCGATAATTCATGGCTTTTTTTATCGTTCCTCAAAACATTCTTTTTATTTTTGCGTTGTCAAAATACAAAACGAGACAATAAAAGAACATTACTATTATTTACTTATTTAATTTATATATTTAGCTATGGTAAATTATAAAGATCTTGGCCTTGTAAACACGAGAGACATGTTTGCACGTGCAATCAAAGGCGGTTATGCCATTCCTGCTTTCAACTTCAATAACATGGAACAGATGCAGGCTATCATTCAGGCAGCTGTAGAAACCAAATCTCCGGTTATTCTGCAGGTTTCAAAGGGTGCACGTAACTATGCCAACCAGACATTACTCCGTTACATGGCCGAAGGTGCTGTGCAATATGCAAAAGAAATGGGATGCGAACATCCTGAAATTGTACTTCATCTTGATCATGGAGATTCATTTGAACTTTGCAAGAGTTGTGTGGACTTAGGTTTCTCTTCTGTAATGATTGATGGTTCTCATTTGCCTTATGAAGAGAATGTGGAGCTTACCCGCCGCGTAGTGGAATATGCTCACCAGTATGATGTAACCGTTGAAGGTGAACTGGGTGTGCTTGCCGGTGTGGAAGATGAAGTTTGTGCAGAACATCACACTTATACACGTCCTGAAGAAGTTGTTGACTTTACTTCAAAGACCGGTTGCGACAGTCTCGCTATCTCTATCGGTACTTCACACGGTGCCTACAAGTTCAAACCCGAACAGTGTCACATTGATCCTGCTACCGGTCGTCTGGTTCCTCCTCCATTGGCATTTGATGTGCTTGATGGTGTAATGAAAGAACTTCCGGGCTTCCCAATCGTATTGCATGGTTCTTCTTCTGTTCCTCAGGAATATGTTGACATGATTAATCAGTTTGGTGGCAAGCTCGAAGCTGCTATCGGTATTCCTGAAGATGAGTTGCGCAAGGCTGCCAAATCAGCTGTTTGTAAAATCAATATTGACTCAGACAGCCGTCTGGCCATGACTGCCGCAATCCGTAAGGTATTCGTTGAGAAACCGGCTGAATTCGACCCGCGTAAGTATCTGGGTCCAGCTCGTGACGAAATGAAGAAACTTTATATGCACAAGATTGTGAATGTATTGGGTTCAAACGATAAACTTGCCAAATAAGTTATTGACCGATAAAAATATCAGAGGCCGCATCCTTAAGGGTGCGGCCTCTGTTGTTATATGCTACTTGAATGTTCAATAATCGGTACCGGTTTATCGCGCAGCGTAATAAGTTGTGCTCATAATCATGTCATGTGCCTGTTTTACACCTTGTGCATCGGGAGTTACGTTCAGGTATTGTCCGTTTTGCAGGTTCATGTCTACTGTTCCGTCTTCACGCAGCTTCAGAATTTCATAGGTCTTACCGTTGCTTACTACGTTCCAGCTCTGTTCTTCACCGTTGAATTTTAATTCTATCGGGTTTTCTTCGCCTTCCTTTTCAATAGAGTAACCGTCTTTGGTAGTAGTTACCAGGTATTTTCCGTTTTCACTCTGTATTTCTTTTACGGTACCGGCCATCATCGGGTTGCTGTCTGTCCAGAATTCAATGGTGTTGAAAATGAAGAAGTCGGCAACGAATGACAATTCATACACCGGTACGATATAAAGTCCTATATGAATCAATGTATTCAGAAATTTGTTGTCCGTGGCTTGGGCGTTCCAGTTTTGTACCTTGGTTACGGTTGCGTATGAACCGATGCATGAAGCCAATGTCAGTCCTGACAAAGCGATGCAGATGATGGAAGTTTTGATTGTTTTCATGTTAGTTATAGTTTAATTAAATAATGTGTTATTGCATATTCTACGTTGAGGTAAAATATCAATAATAAGTAAAAATATAGCTTTCTTTTTAAAAAGGAAAAATATGAGTCAAAATAATACTTAATTTATAGTTTGTATTAATGTTTACAGTACAGATTCAGTGAGGTTTTATCTGCTGATACTATTCAAATATGTTTTATAACATAAATGAAAGTGTCTTTTTGATTTGATATTTATACGAAATATATAAATAAAATATGTTGTGCAACATGTTTTGCTTACAAAATATACATATAACCCTAATAATTGTTACATTGTTTTATTGGATATATATAGAATAATTGTACATTTGCCGCATTATTAACTTAAACTTTAAAACATAGAATATAAAATGACTGAAAAAATTCATCAAACGTTGCGTGATTCAAAGGCGGCCCGTTGGACAGCTTTGGTGTTATTGGCTTCGGCCATGTTTTTCGGATATATTTTTATGGATATCCTTTCTCCGTTGCAGGAACTGTTGCAGACACAAAGAGGGTGGGAGCCTACAGCCTATGGCCGTTACGCAGGTTCTGAAACTTTTCTGAATGTTTTTGTATTCTTCCTGATTTTTGCCGGAATTATTCTTGATAAGATGGGAGTTCGTTTTACGGCAATACTTTCAGGTTCGGTTATGTTTGTAGGAGCAGCTCTTAATTATTACGCTGTATCGGGAGCTTTTACCGGCAGTGCGATGGAGAGCGCAATGAATAACTTCATGAATCTGCCATTGGCCTGGTGGAACATCACTCCGTTCTATGAAGGCATGCCTGCTTCAGCAAAGATGTCGGCTATCGGCTTTATGTTCTTTGGTTGTGGTGTTGAAATGGCCGGTATCACCGTATCACGTGGTATTGTAAAATGGTTTAAAGGTAAGGAAATGGCTTTGGCTATGGGTGTTGAAATGGCAATTGCCCGTTTGGGTGTAGCCGTTGTAGTATTGGGTTCACCGGTATTGGCTACCATTCAGCCTGTTGATGTGTCGCGTCCGGTAGCTGTGGCTGTTATTCTTTTGCTGATTGGTTTGATAGCATTCATTGTATATGCCTTTATGGATAAGAAACTTGAGCAGCAGTTGGGTGAGAATGATGAAGAAAAAGATGATCCGTTCAAGGTTAGTGACCTTGGAAAGATTTTCTCTTCTAAGGTGTTCTGGCTGGTTGCCTTGCTGTGTGTTTTGTATTATTCTGCTATTTTCCCGTTCCAGAAATATGCCATTAACATGTTGCAGTGTAACTTGGGCTTTACTGCAGAGCAGGCTGGTCGTATCTTCTTCGTGTTCCCGCTTGGTGCAGCTGCCATTACTCCGTTGTTGGGTAACTATCTCGACCGTAAAGGTAAAGGAGCAAGCATGCTGATGCTGGGAGCAATCCTGATGATTGTATGCCACTTGTCTTTTGCTTTGCTGTTGCCGGCTACCCAGTCTTCACTGGTTGCTTATCTGGGAATTATTCTTTTGGGTATTTCTTTCTCTTTGGTTCCGGCAGCATTGTGGCCGTCTGTTCCAAAGTTGGTCGATAGCCGTTTGTTAGGTTCTGCATACGCTGTTATTTTCTGGATTCAGAATATTGGTTTGTATTCATTCCCTATGATTATCGGTTCTGTTCTTCAGTCTTCTAATCCGGGAGTAGAAAATCCGTTGGAATATAACTATACTGTTCCGATGCTGGTATTCGCTTCTTTGGGTGTCTTCGCCTTATTCCTGGGAATCTGGCTGAAAGCTGAGGACAAGAAGAAAGGTTATGGTTTGGAAGAACCAAACATTAAATGATGAGGATAAGGGGGGAGAAAATATAATCTGAAAAAGATTTGGAAGTCGGGTTGTTTCGGAAGAAAGAATCCGGCTTTTTTATTGGGAGGCTTAAATTTATTTGTTTTGAATATAAAAACTGGAATTATGAAATTTAAAAGAATAGTAGCTGTAGATGAGACTTTGCTGAATGCTGAGGCTTTGGAAGCATTGAAGTCAATGGGTGAAGAGGTGGTAGTATATCATGATTTTCCGACGGAAGAAAAAGAAGTGATTCGCCGTATAGGTGATGCAGACTGTCTGCTGGTGTCTTTCCGGACTCCGATACGTAGAACAGTACTGGATGCCTGTCCGAATATCCGTTATATAGGCATGTGTTGTACACTCTATAATCCGGAGAGCTGCAATGTGGATGTGATAGAGGCGCGCAAGCGTGGCATTGTGGTATTGGGAGTAAAGGATTACGGCGATGAAGGCGTTGTGGAATATGTGATTAGTGAGCTTGTCCGTTTACTTCACGGCTTCGGTGGAGTACGCTGGCTGGATGAAAGTACGGAGCTTACCCGCCGCAAGGTTGGAATCATCGGATTGGGAAAGACCGGACGTATGGTGGCCGATGCACTGAAGTTTCTTGGTGCGGATATCTTGTATTATAGCCGCACACGCAAACCGGAGGCTGAAGATGCCGGAATGGCTTACAGAGAACTGGATGAACTGCTGACAGAAGCCGAAATCATATGTACCTGTCTGCCTCGTAACAATTACCTGTTGGGTGAGCATGAGTTCAGTCTTTTTGGTAACAGAAAAATTCTGGTAAACACTTCGATTGGGCCTACTTTCCAACTGGAAGCTCTTAAACAATGGCTGAAAGAATGTCCGCAGAGTTTTTATCTGTGCGATGCTACCGGTATGGGAGCTTTGGCTGAAGACTTGAAAGATATTCCGAATGTGCTGTATACTCCCTATATATCCGGAAAATCAGTGCAAAGCGTAGAACGTTTGTCGCAGAAGGCACTGGCCAATATAAGAACTTTCTTTGAAGAGGCAGCGCAAAGATAAGCTTCAGAGAATACGGACTTGCCGAAAAAATGCCGGATAATGCAATTAAGTGTTACGTTGCATTATCCGGCATAATGTTTATGATGTGAAATCTTATTGTTCGTCGGCTGTTATCTTGACAATGCCTCCTGTAGTAGGATTGAATATAACCTGTGTGGTCGTTTTCTTGTCAAACAGTTTTTTATTCAGAATTTCCGTATTGCCGAACTGGGCAAATGGGAATTCTCCTTCATAGTATTTTTCCTTTCCCTGGAAAATGCAAATCTGTGCCTTTCCGGGAATATTGTATACTACGCCTTCGAGTTTCTTTTTCGATTTTTCTTCAGGATTCGGTTCCGGTACGTTCTTCAGGTTGGTCAGTGATACGTATACCGGCTCTCCGGCCAGGTTGTTTGCACCGACAACACCCAAAAGCTTTGAAAAACGGAATAACACGTCTTTTTCTATGTTTCCGGTAGGAGTAAGCTGAAGAGTGAATTTTCGCTCTTCCTTTACCGTTTTACCCTTAAACAGCTGAAGCAATGCTTCTTCCTGCGTATTCAGGTTGTTGAGCATTATTTTCAGTGATTCTCCGTCCTTAGGCATGTATTCTGACTGGCCGCGTGTCAGGCTGTTCTTGCTTTCGCGTATGTTGTAGATTTCGCGTGCGGTGAGTTCTGCCATTTTTGCCGTAGAACCCGCCATCAGAATATCTTCGGTCATGTAATCGCGTGGATTGAGCGTTCTCTCAGGAGCTTTGGGTGCTTCTTCTTCCGGTTCGTATTTGTTCGGATTATGCGTGTTGATAGCTTTTATTATGCCATCATTGGTAAGTTCCACAAGAGGAGCAACTGTCTTGTCCTTGAGTTCTATCGTATAAGCCTGTGACTGGTTGGGTTGTCCTACGGGAACGACCTTGATACTTTTTATTTTCCACAATTCAGAGGCTTTTGAAGAAACATCGGCCAGTCGCAGATATTTTTCTGCGTATCGGCAGAAGTCACCGGGTGTAAAGGTGGTCTTTTCTGCTTCGACCGTGATGCGTAATGCCGTTGTAGGAAGAAAATAAGTGATTCCTTCCTCATTCTGCCCCGGAGCGTAATTGGTGACACGGGTCTGTGCACCAGCTGTGGCAGAGAGTAACAGTGTTAAAGCTAATAATCCGGTTTTCATATCTATTGTGTTTTTGGTAGCTGAATTTTTATTTGCTTATTGCCTTCCATGCCTGTGGCAGGTATTTCACGATGCTTGCTGCTGTCATACCCATCTGGCTTTCGGCATCGGCAGCCAGGTCACCGGCCAGTCCGTGTACATATACACCCAGACGGCATGCGTTGCCCGAACGGTATCCTTGGGCAAGCAGGGCAAGCAGGATTCCTGTAAGTACATCACCGCTTCCTCCGGTAGCCATTCCCGGATTTCCGGTAGGATTGAATGCTACGTTTCCTTCGGGAGTGATAATTGCGGTCCATGCGCCTTTCAATACCACATATACATGCAGGCGTGCAGCCAGTTCCTTGGCTTTTGTAATGCGTTCGTAGGTATCATTGCATGTTCCGACAAGACGTTCCAGTTCCTTGGGGTGCGGCGTGAGAATGCTGTCGCGTGGAATCTGCTCAAGCCACGAACCGTTTAATGACAGGATGTTCAGAGCATCGGCATCAAGCACCATTGGGGTAGAGGTAATCTGCAACTGCTCTATGAGGGCTTCGGCAGTTTCCATTTCCTTGCCTATGCCGGGACCTACGGCTACGGCCTCGAAAGAGTCGGCTTCGGTAGCTGTGGTGAAACAGTCGTCACTGTAGTCATGGTCAATCATGGCTTCGGGAACGCTGATTTGCAGAATATCGTTGTTGCGCAGAGGAGCGTGTATGGTCAGCAATCCTACACCGCTGCGCAGACAAGCCTGTGCAGCCAGAATGGATGCTCCTGCCATACCGGTCTTTCCGGCAATAAGCAGTGCATGGCCGTAAGTTCCTTTGTGTGAGAAACGGCTTCTTTTCTTAAGCAGTGACGCAACCTCATCCTTTTCCATCATATGGAAAGGAGTCTGAGCTTCTTTCAGATATTCCGGATGCAGATTGATGTCTATGATTTCCGTTTCACCCAGAATCTCTTCGTTCTCGGGAAAGAGAAATGCCAGTTTGAGCTGTCCGATAGTAAGCGTCAGATTTGCTCTGACAATATGGTCATGGATGTTATATGTATTGTCTTCACACATCAGTCCCGAAGGAATATCTATGGCGACAACCGTAGCCGGTGACTGGTTGATGTATTTTACCACTGCGGCAAATCCGCCGTTGAGCGGTTTGTTCAGGCCAGAACCGAACAGTCCGTCTATCACTACGTCTTTTTCGCTCAGTTGAGGCGGAATAAATTGGGTGGTGATTTCAAAAAAGCTGACCTGCTGGCACATTTTCAGCAAGTCACGGTTGGTTTCACAGTCTTCCGAAAGTTTGCCTGTCGTATTGAACAGGTAGGCTTCTATGTGATAACCTTTTTCTGAAAGCAGACGCGCTACTGCCAGAGCATCGCCACCGTTATTACCCGGTCCGGCAAAAACTTTAATCGGAGTCTGGTTGTTCCATCGGCGTGCAATGGCTTCGGTCAGTTTTTGGGCTGCACGTTCCATAAGGTCGATGGATGAGATGGGTTCTTTTTCTATTGTATATTTATCCCATTCCTTGATTTGAGAATTAGTAAGTATTTTCACTTTTATAAAGTCTTTGGTCTTATTAGGGTGTAAAAATACTATTTTCAAAGGAATCATGATGCTTCTTTCTCTGAAAAAGTGTAATTTTGCAGTGAATTTGATAAAATGCATATCGTATAGAGATAATATACATAATAAAAAGGTTTTAAAATAAAAAACATGTTGAACATTGTAATTTTTGGAGCTCCGGGTTCTGGTAAAGGTACTCAGAGTGAACGTATCGTTGAAAAGTTTGGTTTAAATCACATCTCTACAGGTGATGTGCTTCGTGCTGAAATCAAAAATGGTACTGAACTGGGTAAAACGGCAAAAGGATATATCGATCAGGGACAACTTATTCCCGATGCATTGATGATTGATATTCTTGCCAGTGTTTTCGATTCGTTCAAAGACAGCAAAGGTGTGATTTTTGACGGTTTCCCCAGAACTATCGCACAGGCTGAGGCTTTGAAGCAAATGCTGAAAGACAGAAATCAGGAAGTTTCAATCATGCTTGACCTGGAAGTTCCGGAAGACGAGCTGATGACCCGTCTTATCAAACGCGGACAAGAATCAGGACGTGCCGATGATAATGAAGAAACTATCAAAAAACGTCTGGTAGTTTATCATTCACAGACTGCACCTCTGATTGACTGGTATAAGAAAGAAGGAAAATATCAGCACATTCAGGGAATGGGAACAATGGATGCTATTTTCAACGACATTGTTGCTGCAATAGAAAAATTGTAATTAAATATAATTTGAAGAACGCAAATTGCGCATTATTGAAAAGAATTGCGTAATTTGCGTTTGTTTTTATTCAAGAACAGAAAAAATATGGCTGAATCAAATTTTGTAGATTATGTGAAAATATATTGCCGTTCCGGTAAGGGTGGAAGAGGCTCGGCACATATGCGACGTGAGAAATATATTCCCAATGGAGGCCCTGACGGGGGTGACGGCGGACGAGGAGGTCATGTCATTCTGCGTGGAAACCGTAATTACTGGACATTGCTTCACCTGAAATATGACCGTCATGTTTTTGCCGGACACGGAGGAAACGGCTCACGTAACAGAAGTTTCGGAAAAGACGGAGCCGACAAGGTGATTGAAGTGCCTTGCGGAACAGTGGTGTATAATGCTGAAACGGGTGAATATATCTGTGATATTACGGAACATGAACAGGAAGTTATTCTTCTGAAAGGCGGTCGGGGAGGACTGGGTAACTGGCATTTTAAAACGGCTACCAGACAGGCGCCGCGATTTGCACAGCCCGGAGAGCCGATGCGCGAACTGACTGTTATTCTTGAATTGAAACTGCTGGCCGATGTGGGTCTGGTAGGATTTCCCAATGCCGGAAAATCTACACTCCTGTCGGTTGTTTCATCTGCACGCCCGAAAATTGCCAATTATCCGTTTACAACACTTGAACCGAACCTGGGTATTGTTTCATACCGCGACGGCAAATCGTTTGTAATGGCCGATATTCCGGGTATTATCGAGGGTGCAAGTGCCGGAAAAGGACTGGGACTTCGTTTCTTGCGACACATAGAACGAAACTCACTGTTGCTTTTCATGGTTCCGGGCGATACGGATGATATCCGCAAGGAATATGAGATATTGCTCAATGAGCTGGCTACCTTCAATCCGGAGATGCTCGACAAGCAAAGAGTGCTGGCTATCACCAAGTGTGATATGCTTGATGAAGAACTGATAAGCATGCTGTCTGAAAATCTTCCGGAAAACATTCCTCATGTATTTATTTCTTCTCTTACAGGTTTGGGTATTCAGCAACTGAAGGATATCCTCTGGACAGAGTTGAACAAGGAAAGTAATAAACTTGAATCTGTTTCTTCGGAAAAGATTGTACACCGTAATAAGGATATCAAGCTGCTTCAGACCGAGTTGGAAGCAATGGGTGAAGATGAGGATATCACGTATGTAGACGAAGATGAAATAGAAGATCTCGACTATGAATACGAAGATGATTACGAGGAAGAAGATTGGGACGACGATAAAAAATGAGCAGATTAACTAGTAACCAGAGTTTGTTGGTCTACGACCTGCTCGCTCCTGGAAGCGGGGTTACGGCCTTCTCGACAACCCGTATGGGAGGTTGCAGTAAGGGACGTTATGCCTCGTTCAACTGTTCTCCTTACTGCGGAGACGACCCGCAGGCGGTAAAGGAGAATATGTTTCTGTTGTGTGATATGCTGCCTTCCATTCCCATCAAATGGATAATACCTCATCAGATACATGGCACGGAGATTCTTTGTGTCGATGATGCATTTCTGAAACTGCCGCAGGAAGAACGTACCAAACGCCTTGAAGGGATTGATGTGTTGATAACCGATAAGCCCGGATACTGTCTTTGTGTCTCTACGGCCGACTGTATTCCTGTATTGCTGTATGATGAAAAGCTGAAGGTGGTAGCCGTTGTACATGCCGGATGGCGTGGAACTGCGGCACGTATTGTAGAAAAGACCGTAATGCAGATGTGTACCCGATACGGTTCATCGGCCGAAAATGTTGTGGCCGCAATAGGTCCAGGTATCTCACTGGAGGCTTTTGAAGTTGGTGTGGAGGTGTATGAGGCTTTTCTTGAAGCCGGTTTCCCGATGGAAAAAGTAGCCCGCTGGTACCGGCCTTCGGCACGCTGGCATATTGACTTGTGGGAAGCCAATAACTGGCAATTGCAACAATGTGGCGTCTTACGTGAACACATTGAGTTCTCAGGGGTATGCACCTATTTGCAATGTGACGATTTCTTCTCTGCCAGAAGACTGGGCATCCAGTCTGGTCGTATATTGTCTGGCATCATGTTGGATATTTAACGGATGAAAAAATATGAGTATTGAAAAAGTATTGACTGAAGGCATTGTGTTCAAGCCGTCTTCATCACAGTCATCCTCACAAAAAACGGGAGTGAAGACCAAGGCTAAGAAAAAGGCATACATTACCGGCAGCCACGGTTCCGGTTCTGCCAAGATGAAAGCCGAGTATCGCCGTCGCAGGGCGAACCGGCATAAATGATTGTGAAACGGGAGATTTTTCTGTATAAGAATTACCGCATTTTTATAACTTATAAATTGGAAAAAGATGGCTATGAATTTTTTATTCATAACTTATAAATAATTTATTCCTCTTGATTATTTAGGGATTTTATAGCCTTCTTTTTTTCTTTTATATCTTGTAAAATAAATATTACTGTCCGCTAAACCGTAAAGTAGTGAGTCCAACTCCTTGATATGCAGAAA
>OBKR01002932.1_pt1 | contig 11663 bp, 8 predicted proteins | sample 1518991 | NCBI WGS metagenome assembly OBKR01 (sample SAMEA2452117, study PRJEB22498) | human gut metagenome | biome: human feces; feature: human gut; material: feces | place: Australia | collected 2012
ATGTTGATTGCAGCCAATCGTCCGTTATTAACATCACCCCTTCGCAAGTGGCAGCGTAAATATAAACTCCGTCCCCACATCCGGCGTACTGATTACATCTATATGCTCTTCGTGTGCCTGAATTATTTCTTTAGTTATGGACAGTCCAAGTCCAGACCCTTTCTTGTCACGGCCTCTTGAGGCATCTGATTTATAAAATCTATCCCATATTTTATCAATATCTTTCTTGGCAATTCCGCTTCCAGTATCTTTAATGGATATCTGGGCTTTATCACCTTTTTCTTTGACAGTTACATATATAAAGGAGTTATCGTGGCTGAATTTGATTGCATTATCTACAAGGTTGTATATAACCTGTTGTATTTTACCTTTGTCAGCTTTGACATTAAGTGCTGTGCCAGAGAATGTCAGGCTGAACTTAATGCCTTTCTTTTTACACGAACCCTCAAGAGTTTCTATTGTATGCTTTATTACTGAGTTAATATCAAATGTTGTAATCTCAAGGCGGACAGTCTTAGGGTCAAGTTCATTAAGCGTAAGTATATTGCTTGTAAGCTTGGTAAGTCGTTCGGTTTCAAATAATACAATATTAATGTATTTATTAATCATCTCCGGTGGTACTGTTCCGTCCTCAATGGCTTCAAGGTAGCCTTTTATTGAAGTAAGAGGCGAACGGAAGTCGTGCGAAATATTGGATAAGAACTTCTGCTGGAACCGGTCCATTTCGTTAAGTTCTTTTGCCATATAATCTAGAGAAGCCGCCAGACGTCCGATTTCATCATTGTGGTGTATCTTAATGCGGTAGGAAAGATTACCTTTTCCATATTCTTCAGTAGCCTTGGTAAGCTCATTGATAGGCTTGTGAATATGTATGAAATATAGCACCAGCATAGAAAGTGAAAGCAGCATAGCAATCACCAGTGTAAGATAGTTGGTGTTAAATGTATCATATACCCTGTCAGTTATGACAGTTTCAGGCATATTGATGACAACATAGCCTTTCATTGTGAAATTGCTGGCAATAGGAAAATATGCACTTACAACAGTTTCGTCAAATACACCATAGAAATCACCTGTCTGTGTGTGTGCACCTTTAAGTCTGCCATAATCAAAATCCTTAAGTTCATATAGATAACCATTAGAATCTGCTGTTCCAGAAAATCCAGTATCTAACATAACATCACCGAATGGGCTTACGAACATAATTCTTGTGTGGTTGAGTTCAGATACTATTTTAAGGTCAGCTTCTATGCCTGAAAGATATTCTGGCGTGAAGGTATCTTTTGCAAATGTGCCGGCAATTTCGTTAGCCTGCTGGTAAAGCACTTCAGAATAATAGTCATATACTTTATTATAATCGTGCCTGAAACATATTGTTGTTACAGCTATAAATCCTACAACAGCAATTATTATATATAGAGTTATCTGTTTGGTAAGCATATTATATTTCATATTGAGTCCGTTCCTGCTTATTTAGTCACAAATTTGTAGCCAATTCCCCATACGGTTTCAATCGACCATTTATCGTGGTCTTTAATCTTTTCACGAATTCGTTTGATGTGCACATCGACAGTACGGGTATCGCCAATGTAATCATAGCCCCAGATATTGTCAAGAAGCTGTTCTCGTGTGAACACCTGATTAGGTGCAGATGCAAGGAAGTATAAAAGTTCAAGTTCTTTAGGCGGCATTTCTACAGCCTTTTTATCATAAGTAACTGAGTAATTGTCAAGATTGACAATTAAGTCAGGATACGTTACACATCTTGCATTTTCTGATGGTGCAACGGTAGTTTGTGGAAGATGATAACGTCTTAATACAGCTTTAACGCGTGCGACAAGTTCTTTTGTTTCAAATGGCTTGATAATATAATCATCAGCACCAAGCTCCAGACCTAATACCTTGTCAAATGTTTCGCCCTTAGCTGAAAGCATAATTATTGGCGTATTATTATTCTTCCTTATTTCACGGCATACCTGATATCCGTCAATACCAGGAAGCATAAGGTCTAACAGAATGAGGTTAGGCTTGAATGTAGAAAGGTTATCAAGTGCACTTTCGCCGTCATATACAATCTTAGTTTCAAAACATTCTTTTGTAAGATAGAGTGAGATGAGTTCAGCTATATTCTCATCATCATCTACGATTAAAATTCGTTGTTTAGCAACCATATGTGCCTCCATATACAATATTTATAGTTAATCTTTAAATGTTACAATTGTAACACCTTCTGCACCCTCGCCAATCTGTCCAAGGCGGAATTCTTTAATATAAGGAACCCCGTGCAGATAAGAAGTTATACCAGAGCGTAGAGCACCTGTTCCCTTGCCGTGAACAATTCGTACCTGTGGAATTCTGGCAATATAGGCATCATCAAGATATTTGTCAAGAACGGCAATAGCTTCATCAACAGTGTATCCAAGAAGATTAATCTCAGAAGATACAGAAGATGATTTTGACATCTTGATTTTACCTGAGCCACCAGCACCCTTAGGCTTAGAACTTGTTTCAGCAGGATCCTTATAGCCTTTAAGTATGGCAAGATTTTTAATATCCATTTTAGTGCTTAAGCTTCCTACAAGTACAGTAACCTGGTTTTTGTTCTTATGAATCTGGGATACAGTACCTATGACGTTCATTGTAAGAACCTTAACGTGCATACCAACCTTGAATTCAGATATATCGTGAGCCTTATGCTCGCTTATGTTGTTGGCAGGTTCAATCTTTAACTTTTCCTGTCGCTTATTCATTTTCTCACGGATAGCACTGCGGTGTTTCTCAAGCTCTTTTACAGTCATACCATGCTTGTTCATAGCATTAATTGTCTTATCAGCATACTCTTTCGCATCTTTAAGTATGCGTGCAGCTTCTTCGTTAGCTTTTCTTATAATATTGTCAGTGCGTTCATCAAGACGTTCAGTCTTTTTGGTCAGTTCAGACTTTAACTGGGCAATCTGTGCTTTGTACTCATTTAATTCCTCACGCTCACGCTCAATTGTAACACGGCTTTGCTCAAGATCAGTTACAAGGTCTTCAAATTTGATATCCTCAGAGTCAAGACGGCGTGAAGCATCATTAATTATATTGTCAGAAAGTCCAAGCTTTTTGGAAATGGCAAATGCATTACTCTTTCCAGGAACTCCGATAAGAAGCCTATAAGTAGGGCGGAGTGATTGTACATCAAATTCACAGCAGGCATTTTCAACGCCATCGGTTGTGAGTGCATACATTTTAATCTCGCTGTAATGTGTTGTCGCCATTGTTGTAATATTACGTCTGTGAAGGCTGTCAAGTATAGCAATTGCAAGGGCTGCACCTTCTGTAGGGTCAGTACCAGCACCAATCTCATCGAATAAAATGAGACTGTTGCTATCAGCTTTTTTAAGAATATCGACAGTATTAGTCATATGTGAGCTGAATGTACTAAGGCTCTGTTCAATACTCTGTTCATCGCCGATATCAGCAAATATATTGTCAAATACAGCTATGTCGGAATGTTCCAGTGCTGGAATATTAAGTCCGGCCTGAGCCATAAGAGTAAGAAGTCCGACAGTCTTTAAGGATACGGTCTTACCACCGGTATTAGGTCCTGTTATGATAAGAAGGTTAAAATCTGTACCGAGATAAATGTCTATAGGCACGACAGTATGCGGCTCAATAAGAGGATGTCGTCCTTTTTTAATATTTACTATACCTTTGTTATTCATAACAGGGCGGCTGCAATTAAAATGCCTTGATAAAAGTGCTTTGGCGAATATGCAGTCAAGATTGGTAAGTATCTCATAGTCTGAAAGCAGTGAATCGGTATATTCTGCGGCTTTAGCACTTAAATCTGCAAGAATAACTTCAATCTCAGCCTGTTCCTTAAGTTCAAGCTCTCTTATATCATTGTTAAGCTTGACAACTGCGGCAGGCTCAATAAATACAGTAGAACCTGTCGATGACTGGTCATGAACCATACCAGGCATAAGTGATTTGTATTCAGCTTTAACAGGCAGACAGAAACGTCCCTGTCTTGTTGTTATCACATAATCCTGAAGATAAGTTCTTGTAGATGGTGAATTTAATATTTTATTAAGTTCAGTGTGTATGCGGTCAGCAGCTATATTTTTCTGACGTCTTATGCTGCGGAGGTTCGCACTTGCATCATCACTGATTTCATCTTCTGATATAATACATTTCTTAATTGCGTTATTAAGAAGTGTAACAGGGTCAAGCATGTCTATTAAAGGTTGTATTGAGTCAGCACGCTGTTCATAGTATCCCTTTATGTGGGCAGCACATTCTAATAACATAGATATGTTAAGAAGCTCAAGTGCATTAAGAGAGCTTCCGACTTTAAGTCTTGCAATGCTTCCCCTGATATCTTTTATCCTTGAGAAATCCACACTTCCCTTCTGGTATACACGGGTAAGTGCATCATTAGTATAATCAAGTGCTGTATTGATTTTGTCTATGTCAGTCATAGGCTCAAGCTTATGAAGTATCTGCTTTGCACCATCAGAGCAGGCAAAAGATACAAGACGAGATATTATTTTATTATATTCAAGTGTTGATAATGATTTATTATTCAATGTAATACTCCTGTCATTTCAAATAATAATTATTATATGTCTGCTATTAGTGATAAAAGCTGACAATCCTCTCTTATTATATACTAAAACCGATTAAAACCATAGGATAAATTTAAGAAAGAGCCGACTTTTTAACATCTATGTCATAGTTTGTTCATAAACATAGTGTATACTTTATTTATATTGCGTAATAACCGGATAGTCAGAAGAAAAATGTACTTGTGATTTAGCATATCAGATGCGTAAGCATCTGTTAATGAATAAGAATGAGGGATAATATGGAACATAAAGATACTGAGCAGAAATACGATTTATATACGGAAAAGATTGTATTAAGTCCTAAGGTTAAATATAAGAATCTTATAAGAACAATTAAGATACTTATATTGATAATAATAGCAGGAGTGGTGTATATAGCGGCTGACAAGCTTATTGTGCCGTCAGTAAAGGCGAAGTTTGATAAGAAGAAAGCAGAACAGGATAGAATTGAATTCACAAGAGATGAATATCCGGAGCCTGTTGTTGTTGTTGAGGATGAAGAAGGACAGCCACAGATTAAGAAGGATTATGATACATTAATGCAGTCGTTAAGAACGAAGGTAGATGATGTGCAGAAGTCAGTTGTCATAATTAAGGAAAGCACGGAAGGGCTTAATTATGAGAATTATATTGAGAACAGGGAAAATGTAACATCTACGGCAGGACTTATTGTTGCCTATGTGAATTCAAGATATATTATACTTACATCAAAGAAATATACTGATAATACTGCGGATATAAGTGTTAAGGTTAATGATAATGAATATAAGGCGGTATATGTGTGCTCAGACAGTAATACAGGTATAAGTATAATAAGTGTTGATGCTGAACAGATGAGTGAGGACGACAGGACAAGCATAGAGGTATCAGTTCTTAGCAATTCATATATACTTAACAAGGGTGAGCTTGTAATTGCCGCAGGCAATATATATGGAACGGATGGGGCAGTAGATTATGGAACTATAACCAATATCAGCTCGTACAGCCTTATAGATAATAATGTAGACATATTTGAAACTAATCTTACAGCCAAAGATGAAGATTACGCATTTTTATTTAATTCGGACGGCAATGTTGTAGGAATATCTGTACACAGTAATAAAGATGTCAAGCTTAAGTTTATGGGAATATCAGATCTTAAAGGTACTATTGAGAATATGATAAACCGTCAGGAGATTATGTATTTTGGTATTAAAGCAGAGAATGTAGACAATGAATTGGCAGATAAATACAGTCTTACAACAGGAATATATATACTTGCAGTTGAGCAGGAGTCGCCGGCATATCAGGCAGGACTTCAGACAGGAGATGTAATTGTAGAGGTAAATGGCGAGGAATGTCTTACTATGCAGAAGCTGAATGAGAAGCTGTACAGATGCCAGTCAGGACAGAGCGTTAATGTCCTTGTAAAAAGGCTTGGTAAATCAGGGTATTTTGAAGTATCTTATGATGTCAATGTGGAATACAGATAAAGCAGCTACTTGACAGTACAGAGTAGAATTAAATAGTTGAGATAAGAATATAATAAGATTAATTGAAATCAGAGAGAAATCTGATTGAATGGAGGAAGAGTATGCGTTATATAGAAACATTTAAAGACGGAGACAGAATTTCAGAGGTATACCTGTGTAAATCCAAGTCATCAGCACTTACTAAGGCTGGAAAAGAATACGAGAATGTTATACTTATAGATAAGACAGGACAGATAGATTCAAAGATATGGGACGTTAATTCAGGTGGAATATGCGATTTTGAAGTTAATGATTATGTATTTGTTAATGGACAGGTTACAAGTTATAATGGTGCATTACAGTTTAAAATAGAAAGAATTCGTGTGGCAGCAGAGGATGAGTACACACCAACAGATTATATTCCATCTTCAAGATATGATATAGAGCAGATGTATGAGGAATTATTAGGATTCGTAAGAAGTGTAGATAATCCATACATAAAGCAGCTTTTGGAAGCATTTTTCGTTGAAGATGAAGCATTTATTAAAAAGTTCAAGAATACGTCAGCAGCCAAGACAGTACATCACGGATTTATGGGTGGACTGCTTGAACACAGCCTAAGTGTTACAAGATTATGTGCAAAGATGAGTGAGAATTACGATTTTCTTAACAGGGATTTGCTTATAAGCTGTGCAATGCTTCACGATGTAGGCAAGGTAAGGGAATTAAGTGAATTTCCAAGAAATGACTACACAGATGAGGGGAATTTTATAGGACATATAGTGATTGGCTACGAAATGGTTATTGAAAAAATCAGACATATACCAGATTTTCCAGAGATATTAGCTAATGAGGTTGGCCATTGTATATTATCACATCACGGTGAGTTAGAATATGGTTCACCTAAGAAGCCGGCAATAGCAGAAGCAATAGCACTTTCTATGGCAGATAATATGGATGCAAAGCTTGAAACTTTAAGGGAATGTCTTGAAGCCAAAGACACTAATGACTGGCTTGGATTTAACAGATGGCTTGAATCCAACATAAGAAGAACAAGTTGTTAATGTGAGGAACAGTTATGGCATATAGTAAGAATGATATTGTACAGGTTACAATAGAGGATATAGGAGTAACAGGAGAAGGAATAGGCAAGATAGACGGCTATACATTATTTGTAAAAGATACAGTCATAGGTGATGTAGTAGAAGTTAAGATTATGAAGGCAAAGAAGAATTACGGATATGCCAGACTTATGAATATCATAACACCGTCAAAGGACAGGGTTACACCGGAATGTAATATAGCAAGGCAGTGTGGCGGCTGTCAGTTACAGGCTATGAGTTACGCTGCACAGCTTAAGTACAAACAGAAGCTTGTCAGTGATAATTTACAGAGAATAGGTGGACTTACAGAAGGCGTAGATTATGAAATGTGTGACATTCTTGGTATGGACACGCCATTCAGATACCGCAACAAAGCACAGTATCCTGTAGGTGAGGATAAAGACGGTAATATTATTATGGGATTTTACGCAGGTCATACACATTCAATAATTCCTTGTGATGACTGCCTTTTAGGTGATGAGAACAACTCTGTAATATTAACAGCCGTCAGGCAGTGGATGAAAGATTACAGGGTAAGAGCCTATAACGAGAATATCCATAAGGGAACTTTAAGACATATACTTATAAGAACAGGATTTCATACTGATGAGATTATGGTCTGTCTTGTTACTAAGAAAATGTTAAGAAAAGAGGCGGCAGATGGACTTGTAAGAGTGATTGAGCGGCTTAATAGTGGCAGTTCAGCAAGTGATAATATTTCATCAGGTAGTGATAATAATACAAGTAATAACAGTGGAAGAAAGTTAAATATAGCTTCGCTGGTTGTCAATATTAATAAAGAGGATACTAATGTAATACTTGGCAGGGAATGTGTAACTCTTTATGGAAGACCTTATATAGAAGATTACATTGGAGATATAAAGTTCCAGATATCACCGCTTTCATTCTTTCAGGTTAATCCTAAACAGACAGAAGTGCTTTATAACAAAGCATTGGAATTTGCTAATCTTACAGGCAATGAGGCAGTGTGGGATCTGTATTGTGGAATAGGAACAATCTCGTTATTTTTGGCAAAAAATGCAGGAATGGTATACGGTGTAGAGATAGTTCCACAGGCGATTGAAGATGCGAAGAATAACGCTGGGATTAACGGAATAGATAATGCAGAGTTCTTTGTAGGAAAGGCAGAAGAAGTAGTCACAGCATTTTATGAAAGCAGGAAAGCAGATGATGGTACTGGTCACAATATGACAAGACCAGATGTTATAGTGGTAGACCCACCAAGAAAAGGCTGTGATGAGAAGCTTCTGGATACTATTGTTACAATGTCACCACAGAGAGTTGTGTATGTAAGCTGCGATTCGGCAACACTTGCAAGGGATTTAAAGGTGTTATCGGAGCGTGGATATAAGATTGTGAAAGTGCAGCCGGTTGACCAGTTTGGGAATACGGTACATGTGGAGACGGTAGTACTGCTTTCCCACAAAAAGCCAGACGGACATATCAACGTAAAAGTTGAGTTTGGCGAGGGTGAGGGAAAAGTTCCGCTTGATAATATCGCTAAAAGAGCCGAAGAATACAAGCCCAAGGAACGAGTGACCTACAAAATGATAAAGGAGTACATAGAAGCTAAATACGGCTTCAAAGTACATACCGCATATATCGCAGAGGTAAAGAGAGATTTAGGCTTGCCAATGTATGATGCTCCTAATGCGGTAGAAGAATTGAAACAGCCGAGGAAGCATCCGACAGCAGAGAAGGTGGAAGCGATAAAGGATGCGTTGAAGCATTTTAATATAGTAGAATGATATAATGAAATGGAGAGAAATGCCATGAAATCAAAGTTAAAATTGTTTGAAATTAACAATCTTTTTAATCAGTTTAATGTTAGGTTACCTTTAGATGAAAAAGTGAATATATTTTTAGGCGAAAACGGTATGGGAAAGACAACGATATTGAATTGCTTATATTATGTTTTAAGTGGAAATATTGAGAAACTGAATAATATTATTTTCGATGCCATTTCATTAACATTTATTGACGGTGAAAAGATTAGCATTAACCATAACGATATATCATCATATGTAGAAGATTATATATATGATAATTCTCCATACAGAAGGCGTAGAGTACGATTTGAAAGTTTATTTTCAATAAAGGAATTAGAAAACATAAACAAACTAATTGAGGAAGGTTCTAATGAGGATGAGTTAAAGAAGTACTATTTTAAAGTAAGTGATATATTTGGAATGCCACCTACAATGGCTCGTCGGGAGCTAGAACGTTATATTTTACAACGAAATCGGAAGAATAACACAACAAAAGCAGATTTTAATAATGTAATTGAATTTAAGAAAAAAGTAGAAGAAAAAATTGACGAGAAAATTTTGTACTTTCCTACATATAGGAGAATAGAAGAAGATATGTCTAATTTAGGCATAGATATTGAAAAAGATCGTGTGAAAAGCAGACTCATACAATTTGGAATGACAGATGTAGAGAAAAACATAGAAACGCTTTTGCAAACAATAAAGTCGGTTGCAATTACAGGATTCGCTAAAATGACGGGTGTTCTTTTAAAGCAATATTTAAATGGTGAATTGTCTGATTTTGAAAACTATAAAATTGAACAGAATAAGTTGATTATTGCATTGGCGAGAATAGGAGACCAAATTGAGGAACGGGATAAACAAAGAATTATTGAATTGGTAGATAACTCTGATATTTATAATCGTGAAAATAGGTATCTATTAAATCTTATTAAGAATCTAATAGATAGCTATGAAAGACAAAATATGTATGACGAAAGGGTCAAAACATTTTGTTCAATATGTAATAATTATTTAAACGGTAAGAAATATATATATGATGAAACCAATGTAGAATTAGGGATATACAAGGATAAAGCCAAAAAGCCGATTGGTATTCAAAACTTATCATCAGGCGAGAAACAAATCATTTCCGTATTTTCAAAATTATATATCGAAAATATAGAAAAGTGCATTATTTTGTTTGATGAACCCGAATTATCATTGTCTATAAAATGGCAGAACATGTTTCTTCCAGATGTCGTTAATTCAGGAAAATGTTCAACATTAATAGCCGTAACACATTCTCCTTTCATATTTGATAATGAATTTGACGATTTGGCAAAGGATATGGGAAATTGTTTGTCTGAGAATGAGTGAGGGAGAAAAAATGGATATACAAAAGGTTAAAGATGCAAGAAACAAAGGTGTGGTGGCTTTTTCGCGGTATTGCCAAGAGAAAAAGAAATATAGAGACTATTTATTTTGTTTTTTTGAGGGAGAAGATGCAAAATACTATTTCCCACGAATAGAAAAGTACAGTGGCTATGAATATACAAAAATAATTCATTATAATTGTGGTGGAAAAAAAGGGGTATTGAAAGCGTTAAATCTTGTTGAAAAAAATAGAGACGAAATTTATACTGCAAAGGCTTTTTTTGTTGATAGTGATTATGATACAACAAAATATAATAATTCTTTATTATATCAAACCCCGTGCTATTCTATAGAAAATTTTTATACCAGTGAAAAAGCTTTTTCAAAGATGTTAAATAGAGAGTTTGGGATTAATACAACAGAAAAAGATTTTTCAAAATGTTGTTCTGACTATTCCAAAAGACAGCAAGAATTTCACAATGCAACTATTTATATAAATTCGTGGCTAGCATGTCAAAGGTTACACGAAGAAGAAATAGAAGAAAACCATAAAATAGTGTTATCTGATTTTAAAATATCTAAATTGTTTTCAGAGATAGCTATTGATAGTATTGTTTCTAAGGGGGAAATAAATCGTGAAAAAATAGAAGAATTATTTCCAGATTCAAAAAAAATAGAAGAATGTGAAATTGAAAAAAAAATAGAATATTTTAAACAAGGCGGCATGGGAAAGTTGTTCAGAGGAAAGTTTGAAATAGAGTTTTTAAAAAAGATAATTGACTCATTGAAAGCAAAAAATAAAACGGGAGGATATTTTTCCTCCAAATATACATCTGTGCATATTGATCCTAATATTAATATATTATCGGCTTTGGCAGATTATGCTGATACGCCACAATGTTTAATTGATTTTTTAAAACAATATCAAGTGGCATAGAATTTGTACTGTTTGAGATGATTAAAATTTTGTGGCAGGGTAGAGCATAAAGCATAACGGATATGATTTTGTGGGAAAAGGGCTACACGAGCAGTGTTAGTATTACATAAATAATGACCATATTTCCATGATTTTGTGGGGATATGTTCTCATTTGATATGCATGTGGAGACGGTTGTTCTTTTGTCCCGACTGAAATAAAAGCCGGATGATTATATTAATGTCACGATTGAACTTGATGATGTGGATATAACATCTGCAGAGACTAAGGCAATCGCAGTGTCCAGAAGATAAATAGAGTGCAATTGTGGAGGCATTGAAGCATTTTAAGATGAATAGTTAATAAAGAGAGGTGCATATGCTATGCCAGGTATACTCGTGGTTGAAGATGATGAAAATTTAAATCGTGGAATT
>OBKR01002938.1_pt1 | contig 11651 bp, 13 predicted proteins | sample 1518991 | NCBI WGS metagenome assembly OBKR01 (sample SAMEA2452117, study PRJEB22498) | human gut metagenome | biome: human feces; feature: human gut; material: feces | place: Australia | collected 2012
CTTTCATCACCGTTGTCGGTCAAAAGGACTGCGTGTACGCTCACCGGCGAACACGGAATAACCACCATAAGCCTTAGCAATATTGTTGATCAATTCCATCATGTTCACGGTCTTACCCACACCGGCACCACCGAAGAGACCGACCTTACCGCCCTTAGCGAACGGGCAAATCAAGTCAATCACCTTAATACCGGTTTCGAGCAAGTCCACGGACGGGCTCAATTCGTCAAACTTAGGTGCAGCTTGGTGAATCGTACGACGTTCGTCTTCACCGATCGGGCCGCAGTTGTCAATCGGGCGACCCAACACGTCCATAATGCGACCCAAGGTCTTCGGGCCGACAGGCACCGAAATACCGGCGCCGGTACTACGAACCTTCATGCCGCGTTGCAAACCTTCAGAGGCGCCCATGGCAATGGTACGAACCACGCCGTCGCCCAATTGTTGTTGCACTTCAAAGGTCAAACCTTCTTCGGCAAGAGTGTTCTTTTCATCCTTTTCTAAGATAAGGGCATCGTATACTTTGGGCATTTGGTCGCGCGGGAACTCAATGTCCACCACAGCGCCAATGACCTGAACGATCTGTCCGATACTCATGGGATATCCTCTTTAAGACACGGCGGCAGCACCACCAACGATTTCAGTAATTTCCTTCGTGATGGCCGCTTGACGGGTCTTGTTATAAACCAATTGCAGATCACCGATAAGCTTCTTGGCGTTGTCGCTGGCGGCCTTCATAGCAACCATACGAGCACTTTGTTCAGAAGCCATGTTTTCTGCAACGGCTTGGTAAATTAAAGCTTCGATGTAGCGCTTTAACAGCACATCGAGAACCGTGGCGTCACTGGGTTCGTAGAGATAATCCCACGAATAATCCCGACGTTTTTCGCCAATCATCTCAAGTCGATCACTCGACAAGGGCAAAAGCTGTTCAATGACAGGTTCTTGCTTCATTGCATTCACAAAACGTGAATAGGCAAGATAAACCTTGTCCAACTTTCCGGCGCTGTATTGTTCAAGTTGAACATTGATCGCACCAATCAATTTTTCCAATTGCGGACGATCACCCAACTGTACGGCATGCGAGAGCAAATCCACTCCGGCATGCTGCATAAAACCAAGGCCCTTATTACCGATAGCCGTACCCTCAACGGTTACGCCTTCAGCCTTCCAATCCTTGATCTTATTGAGCACCATACGTTGAATATTGGTGTTCAAAGCACCGGCCAAACCTTTGTCCGTCGTCACCATGATCAGACCAACTTTCGCAGCAGTAGTGGGATGCGGACGCAAGAAAGGATGCTTGTAGCTCGTCGTCGCCGTGGCCAAATGAGCCACGATATTACGGATACTTTCTCCGTAAGGACGAGCCGCATGCATGCGATCCTGCGCTTTGCGCATCTTCGATGCCGCTACCATTTCCATCGCCTTAGTGATCTTGCGCGTATTTTGTACGCTCTTGATCTTGGCGCGAATTTCCTTGGTACTAGGCATGTGGTCCCCTTAGGTGTTTATCGACTTCCAATTAGTAGGTGCCGTTTTTCTTAAATTCATTCACCGCAGCCAAAAGAAGTTCTTTGTCTTCTGCGACCAATTCCTTCTTTTCTTCGATGCGTTGAACCAAATCAGCGTGGTGGTTGGCCACAAATTCACGGCAAGCCTTTTCAAAGCGCAGTGCATCCTTAGCGTCGACATCGTCATAAATGCCTTGTTCCACGCAGAAGAGCACCAAAGCTTCTTCCCAAACCTGTAACGGTTGATATTGCGGTTGCTTCATCAGTTCGGTCACAACCTTACCGCGATCCAATTGCTTACGAGTTGCTTCGTCCAAGTCAGAGGCAAACTGAGCAAAAGCAGCCAATTCACGATACTGAGCCAAAGCCAAGCGAACACCGCCGCCCAACTTCTTAATAATCTTCGTTTGAGCTGCACCACCCACACGGGACACAGAAATACCCGGGTTGATAGCAGGACGGATACCGGCGTTGAAAAGGTCGGTTTCCAAGAAGATCTGACCGTCAGTAATAGAAATCACGTTGGTCGGCACGAAAGCGGTCACGTCACCGGCTTGCGTTTCAATAATCGGCAAAGCGGTCATGGAACCCGTCTTACCCTTGACAGCACCCTTGGTGAAACGTTCCACGTAATCCGCATTCACACGAGCCGCACGTTCGAGCAAACGGCTGTGCAAGTAGAAAACGTCACCAGGATAAGCTTCACGTCCCGGCGGACGACGCAACAGCAAGGAGATTTGGCGATATGCCCAAGCTTGCTTGGTTAAGTCGTCATAAACGATCAAAGAATCTTGGCCACGGTCGCGGAAGTATTCACCCATCGTAGCACCAGCGTACGGGGCGATGTACTGCAACGCAGCAGATTCAGAGGCAGAGGCTGCTACAACGATCGTGTAGTCCATTGCGCCGTGTTCTTCTAACTTACGAACAACGTTTGCAATAGTGGAAGCCTTTTGACCGATTGCGACGTATACGCAAATCAGATCTTTGCCCTTTTGGTTAATAATCGTGTCCAAGGCCACAGCGGTCTTACCCGTTTGACGGTCACCAATGATCAATTCACGTTGACCACGGCCGATCGGCACCATGGCGTCAATGGACTTCAAACCGGTTTGAACCGGTTGAGAAACGGATTGACGATCAATAACACCAGGAGCCACTTTTTCGACCACGTCATATTCGTCCGTGTCGATCGGGCCCTTGCCATCGATCGGTTGACCCAAAGCATTGACCACACGGCCAATCAACTTCGGACCAACAGGCACAGAGAGAATGCGGCCCGTCGTCTTAACGATGTCGCCTTCACTAATGTGCTCATAACTACCAAGAATAACCGCACCCACAGAGTCACGTTCAAGGTTCAAAGCCAAACCGTACGTGCTGTTGGGGAATTCCAACATTTCGCCTTGCATCACGTCAGAAAGACCGTGAACACGGCAAATACCGTCGGTCACAGAGACCACGGTACCTTGGGTGCGAAGATCAGCGGAGACCCCAAGGCCTTCGATACGCTTTTTCAGCAGATCGCTGATTTCACTAGGATTGAGTTGCATGTCTTACAGCTCCGAAATTTATGCGGTGAGTGCCTCTTGCATTTGAGCAAGTCGCGTCTGAATCGATCCGTCCAAAACTCTGTCGCCAACGCGCACGCGAACACCACCGATCAAAGCTTCATTGATCGTGACTACCGGCGTGAGCTTCAAGCCAGGGAAACGTTTTCCGAGGCCAGCAACCAAGTCATCTACTTCCGCTTGCGTCATAGGCATAGCGGATTCAATATAGGCGTCTGCAACGCCTTCGGATTGATTTTTAAGTTCGCGGAATTGACGTGCGATTTCCGGCACGGCTTCCAAGCGACCGTTCTCAACGACCACCTTCAAAAGATTGGCGGCCTCTTCGGGCAATTTTGTTTGTCCGAGACCGGCAATGATGAGATCGTAGATTTGTTCCGAACTCAGTTTAGGATCTCCGATCACAGAAACTAATTCGGGTGTGGTCACCACTTGGGCAATACCATCCAGAACAGCAGCCAAATCGGCAGCTTCTTCGGGTCCCTTTTTGGCGTCTTGCAAAGCCAAAAGCATTGCATGCGCATAGGGACGGGCAATCGTCGAAAGTTCAGCCATAATTAAAGCTTAGCCTTCAATTGTTCAAGCATTTGAGCGTGAACTTTAGTGTCAACTTCGCGACGAAGGATTTGCTCGGCACCGGCAACAGCCAAGCGAGCGACTTCTTCACGCAACTGTTCGCGCAAACGTTCGGCTTCTTGAGCCACTTCAGCCTTAGCAGCTTCGATGATACGATCGGCTTCAACTTGGGCCTGGGCTTTTGCTTCTTCAACAATAGCCTGACCGCGCTTTTCGCCGTCATTCATGATCGCCAAAGCTTGAGCACGGGCTTCAGCCTTAATCGCTTGACCTTCCTTTTGGGCTTCCGCTAAGGCCATTTCACCTTTGTCGGCAGCTGCCAAACCTTCGTCAATCTTCTTTTGCCGTTCTTCGATTGCTCGAATAAGCGGCGGCCAAATGTACTTCATGGTGACCCAAGCACCGAAGAAGAACACGGCCATCTGTACAAACAGAGAAGCGTTGATGTTCATTATTTGAACCCCGTTATGTCAGTTCGCAGGCCCACCTACTTTGTGAGTGCTCACTGACGTCGTTAATAAAAGAAACTAAAAAGCTTTTATTAGCCGACGAACGGATTGGCAAAAGCGAACATCATGGCGATACCAACACCGATCAAGAAGGCGGCGTCGATAAGACCAGCTAACAAGAACATCTTGGTTTGCAAGGCATTCATCAATTCAGGTTGACGGGCAGCGGCTTCGAGGTACTTGGAACCCATGATACCGATACCGATACAAGCACCGATAGCACCGAGACCGATGATGAGGCCAGCAGCCAAGGCAACAAAAGCGACGTTGGTCATTGCAAAACTCCTTAATCCTTAAAAATGGAGTAAAAGTTAATAAAAAGAAAAAGTTAAGTTAAAAGCTAGTGTTAGTGACCTTCATGAGCTTGACCGATGTAAACCAAGGTCAACATCATCATGATGAAGGCTTGTAAGATAACAATCAACACGTGGAAGAGCCACCAGCAGATCCCTGCCACAGCGTGTCCGAATACACCGAAGATGCTCAGGCCGTCAAAACCGACCCAGAGACTACCCAACAGTGCAATCAAGAAGAACAACAATTCCCCTGCATACATATTACCGAACAACCGCATGCCCAAAGAGACGCACTTGGCCAAATATTCGATGATATTCAATGCGAAGTTAAACGGCCAGAGCAAAGGATAGTTACCAAACGGAGCAACGAAAAGTTCGCGGCTAAATCCGCCAACACCTTTGATCTTAATGCCGTAATAAATCATGAGGAACAGCACGCCCACAGAAATACCCATCGTACCGTTTAAATCAGCAGTGGGCAGCGGACGCAAATAATGAATACCTAACCAACCGGCGATCGTCGGCAGTAAATCTACCGGGATCAAGTCGATGGCATTCATCAAAACCACCCAGACAAACACCGTCAATGCCAACGGAGCGATAAACGTACGATCGCCGTGGACAATGGACTTAGCCTGTTCATTCACAAATTCGACGAGCATTTCAACGGCACATTGCCATTTACCGGGCACGCCAGATGTAGCCTTCTTTGCTCCTTTGTACATCAAATAGAGCGCACAAGCCATCATCAAAATGGAAAAAACAATGGTATCCATATTGAGCACAGAGAAGTCAATAATAGATGACTGCTCAGTGGTCGACAGGTGATGAAGGTGGTGAGTAATATACTCGGTAGCGGTGAGAGCTTCAGCTGCCATGTTTATTCTCGGGTTAGAAGTCCCAAAAAGGAACAATTTAAGACCACAATGACCGAAGCGATCATTGCGGGCCAAATCAAGTCCTCATACAACATCACAATCAAGCACAACAACAGCGCAATTGCGATGATCTTAACGAACTCGCCAATAAAGAAGAAAAGCGGAGAATATGAAGGACTTAACTTAACGAAGACACTCAAATTCAACGCAAATAACGCATTCGGCACCAAACAAGCTAAGCCCGCCAGGAACGCCGAAAGAGCTGCACTCTCCCCTCCGAGCAGAGCGGAAACTACAGCAACTCCAATAGTGGCAACGATTTGCAGAAGTACTATTTTCTTCATAAAAGTCAGTAGATACCCTACAAACCATTATTCTGCGCGAATTATACGATAGGTAACCTATAGAAACAAGGGTTTACACCAAGGTTTTAACGGTGTAAACCCTTAATCCTATCGGACATTTTTCAGAACGTTTTAATCGAACGTTCCAAAATGAGAAATGATCCCGTCAAATTGATCTAAGTTAGAGAATTCAATAATAAGTTTCCCCTTACCCTTTTGGTTCGACTGAATCTTCACCGTTGCACCCAAATAATCAGAAAGATCCTCTTCTAAGCGAAGAGTGTCAGCATCCTTGAGAACTTTCTTGACCTCTTTCCCTTTTTTCTGTTTTCTCTGAGCCATATCGGCCACAAGAGTTTCAACTTGTCTGACAGATAAACCCTTTTTAATAATTTCCTGAGCGATAGCCACTTGCATAGCCGGTTCAAGACTGAGCAAAGCTCGCGCATGTCCCATGGATATTTCATTGGCCATTAAGTGATCCTGAACAGGTTTGGCCAAATTCAATAGTCTAAGTAAGTTAGTAGTCGCCGTACGACTTCTTCCAATTGCTTGAGAAGCCGTTTCATGAGTCATATGGAATTCATCGAGCAGTCGTTGGATGCCTGCCGCCTCTTCCAAGGGATTGAGATCTTCCCTTTGAATATTTTCAATAAGAGCCCACGCCAGTGCTTTCTCATTTGAAATTTTTCGGATAAGGACGGGGACTTTTTTCAATCCAGCCATTTTTGAGGCTTGATAGCGCCTTTCGCCGGCAATAATCTCATAACGATTTTTACCAATCGGCCGCACGAGAATTGGAGAAATCAAACCTTGCTCACGGATAGACTGAGCGAGTTCCTCCAAAGAGTTTTTATCCATCTTCGTGCGAGGCTGATACTCACCCGGTTGGATTTTTTCAATTTCCAATTCTCCGGCCGCATCACCCTTGGCATCAGAAATGGTAATCACCACTTCATCTTTCTTACCAAGCAAAGCATCGAGCCCTTTGCCCAGACCACTTCTTTTTTTCACAACCATTCTATTTCTCCTTGCTTTGCTTCTTATACTTTTTCATTCGTTTTAGAAATTCGGCACCAAATTCCTGATAAGCCTTTGCTCCTTTGCTTGATTTATCATACAAAACTCCCGGCAGACCATAACTCGGAGCCTCTGCCAAGCGAACATTACGTGGTATAACCGTTTTAAATACTTTGTCACCAAAATATTCCTTCAATTGCTCACTGACTTGCTGCTGCAGAGTCACTCGCGGATCAAACATCACCCGCAATAAACCAATCAAGGTCAAATCAGGATTTTTTGCCGCTTGAATTCTTCTGACAGACCCGATCAAATCCGTTAACCCTTCCATTGCAAAGTACTCACACTGCATAGGAACAATTACACCACGGGCCGAACACAAGGCATTAATTGTGAGCATGGACAAGGAAGGAGGACAGTCAATAATTACAAAATCGTAATTTCTATCCTGTTCCTTCAGAATGTTCTTAAGCCTTTCATCGCGATCTTCTAGTTGTACCAACTCGACTTCTGCACCAGCCAATTCGCGATTCGCCGGCAAAATATCATATCCGGCGTCTTCAGAATGAACAACAACTTGCTCAAATGTTGCTTGACCAAATAAGAGCGGATAAACCGTCTCGGTAATGGAATCCTTACTTACGCCACTACCAGTCGTTGCATTTCCTTGAGGATCCAAATCAATTAAAAGGACCTTTTGTTTTAATTTAGCCAAGGCAGCAGAAAGATTGACAGCTGTAGTTGTTTTTCCTACACCACCTTTCTGATTAGCTACACAGAATGTTAAAGCCATTTATAGACCCTTATGCTTTCGGCATGGCTAACCACAATTCGGTAAAACCTTGCCAGAGAATTGATATACCAATACACAGAAGAATGAAAGCAAACACTCGAGACAAAGCGTCCGCACCGGTTGCTCCAACGGCCTGACTTACCCTATCGCAATACCTATAACATACGTAGACCGTTAAAAGAGTAGCTATAGTTGCTAACAAACAACCTACCAAATTCGCCGTTCCATGACCGATCATACCTGTACCAATCGCCGTTGATACAGCAATCATCCCTGGCCCCATGGTTAGAGGCAACGTAATAGGATAAAAGGCCATTGAAAGTAATTTTTTCCTAGATTTTGGAGGTTCGATGGATGTATTTTCCGTATCATCATGAGTGGCTTCATTTAAGGCTTTCCAACCTGCAGAAATCAAAACCAAGCCACCCCCTACTCGCAAAACACCCATTGAAATACCGAAGAAACTCAGTATTAAATGTCCAGCAAAAAGACTCACTAACATAATGATCATCGAATAAAAAACTATTCGATTAACCATCATTTTTCTCGTTTCGTCATCAATATTAGGTGTAAGGGCCAAAAAGAACATTGCCCCACCAAAAGGATTTAGAACTGGAATAAATGATGCGAAAGCAAACAAAAAAGTGCTGATAACTTGATCAAACACCACAAACCTCTTTCCAATGGATAAAAAGTCAGATCAAGTTGCATTCTTACATAACAAACAAAAAAAATCTCGTTTTTAAGAAGTTATTTCAAAAAAACAAAAAATCCTTTTCCACATGTTCCACATGAAACATATCAATATTAATATCTTTTTAAATATTTACTTTGTTTGCCTATTTATTAATCAATGTAAGTTAAACTGGTTCACTTTTGTTACTTATACATCTATTTGATAAATATAATATTTTTTATAATTTGCTTATTTCTTATGCAATATATATTTATATAAAACACAAGTAAAGCGTAATTATTCATTTCTTACCATAACAATATTGCGATTTTCATTTAAGAAAGGAACTTTAACTTCCTGTACTACGATTGAAACAACATTTTTAATCTCTTTTAATTCAGCATCAGGCTTCTGACCTTTTAACGCTAACCAATATCCATCTTCTTTTAATAAATGTTTTGAGAGGTCAATGAAATTTTTAAGAGAGGAAAAAGCTCTAGAAGAAATTACATCAAAAGGCGGATGATTTAAATTTTCGACTCTTTCATGAAAAACTTGTACATTAGTTAGTTTTAAATTTAAAGTCACTTGTCTCAAAAAAGCAGCTTTTTTCCCCACTGTTTCAACCATTGAGACTTTACAATTCGGCAACATAATAGCAATGGGAATAGCTGGTAAACCTCCGCCAGAGCCCACATCAAGCATAGAGCCGTTTGGAGCTAAATAGTTTTTAAATACATTTACGACGGATAAAGAATCGAGAATATGATGCGTTAGCACATCATCTTTATCCGTAATCGCTGTTAGGTTGTAAGTTTTATTCCACTTGAATAAAAGCTCAGAATACTTATCCAACATCTGGAGTTGCTTATCAGATGCAGATAAATTTAATTCCTTAATCCCCTCTTGTAATCTTTTTTGATCTAAAAAAAACATCATTACACCAACTATTCCATCCATTTACGAGATTTAATAAAAATGAGAAGCAAACTTATGGCGGCCGGTGTTACTCCACTAATCCGACCGGCCTGACCTATTGTTTCTGGCCGATGAGCTTTCAATTTTTGCCGAACTTCAAAGGACAAACCTTTGACTTTATCATAATCAAAATTAGAGGGAATCTTTGTTGTTTCATGTTCCAGAAGTTTAGATACCTCTTCTTTTTGTCTGTTAATGTATCCAGAATATTTTGCTGTAATTTCAATCTGCTCGACTTCAGACTGACTCAGATTTATATCATCGGAGACTAAATCACCATCATTTTTTCTTAAAGTTTTAAGTGTTTCATGTGAAACATTCGGACGAGATAACAAATTGAATAACGAATACTCTCGTTCTAACTTAGTACCTAATACTCGTACAGACTCTTCCTCATTAATCAAAGAGGGATACACCCAGGTACTTCTCAAACGTTGCAATTCTTTTTCAATGGCTTCTTTTTTTCTATTAAAAAACTCCCATCTCACATCATCAACAAGACCCAAATTTCTGCCGATTTGAGTTAATCTTTCATCCGCATTATCTTCTCTTAAACTCAATCTATATTCTGCTCTTGATGTGAACATACGATACGGCTCAGTGACCCCTTTTGTAATAAGATCATCAACCATAACACCAAGATAAGCTTGATCTCTTCTAGGAACCCACGAATCTTTGTCTTTAACTTGCAAGGCAGCATTCAAACCCGCCAAAAGACCTTGAGCAGCTGCTTCTTCATAGCCCGTTGTGCCATTAATTTGTCCAGCAAAAAACAGGCCATCGATAGTTTTTGTTTCTAAACTCGTTTTTAGTTCTCTAGGATCATAGTAATCGTATTCAATTGCATAAGCGGGACGAATAAAATGTGCGTTTTCCAAACCTGGAATTGTGTGCATGAAAGCAATTTGAACATCAAACGGTAGACTCGAAGAAATTCCATTCGGATAATACACATGAGTATTCAAACCTTCCGGCTCTAAGAACACATGATGTGAATCTTTACTTGCAAAACGCACGACCTTGTCTTCAATAGACGGACAATAACGCGGACCAATCCCCTCAATTATTCCTGAGAACATGGGTGAGCGATCAAGATTCGCGCGAATAATTTCATGCGTTTTAACATTAGTATTAGTGATCCAACACGGAACCTGCTCCGGATGAGTTTTTTGAGGTTCCAACAAAGAGAAACTAGGAATAGGATCAAAATCCCCTAACTGTTTTTCACAACGAGAAAAATCAATTGTTCGTCCATCTATTCGTGCTGGCGTACCTGTCTTTAATCGTCCTTTAGGAAGACCTAAATCGATTAATCGCTGAGCTAGTTTAATACTGGCCGGATCACCAACTCTACCTGCCGGATAATGTTCAAGACCAATATGAATTAACCCATGCAAAAATGTTCCAGCTGTTATGACCACGGCCTTCGAATAAAAACGAACATTGGTTTGAGTAACGACTCCTACAGCCCTACCATTTTCGACAATTAAATCATCTACACCCTGTTGATAGACCCATAAATTTTCTTGCTTCTCAATGGTCTTTCTCATTGCAACCCGATATAACTCTCGGTCAATTTGCGCTCTAGTGGCTCTAACAGCAGGACCTTTTGAACTATTTAAAACTCGAAATTGAATCCCCGATTCATCTGTCACCTGAGCCATGGCTCCACCCATAGCATCTACCTCTTTTACCAAGTGACTTTTTCCAATCCCACCAATTGATGGATTACAAGACAGTTGCCCAATCGTCTCGACATTATGGGTCAACAACAAGGTTTTACAACCCATTCTTGCAGATGCGAGACAAGCTTCCGCTCCCGCATGACCACACCCAACAACAATTACATCAAATCGAACCGGATAATCCATTTTTTCCTCGTTTCACGTGAAACAGATTATTATTGAATTTATAATTTGTTTAATAAAATCAATTACTTACCAATGCAAAATCTACTAAAAATCATTCCCAATAAATCATCAGGGGTAGTTTCACCAAGAATAAATCCTAACGATTCATTACAAAGACGTAATTCCTCTGCCAATAAATCTAATGGGGGATTTTCAAGATTGACAAATTGATTGGCTAATTTTAAGTGTTCATAAGCCTCTTTAAGCGCTTCTAAATGACGTTCTCTCGCTAAAAATGTCGATTCAGGTTTATTTTCCCAACCCACAAGAGTAAGTAATTTTTGTTTTAATTCAGGAATGCCTTCACCCGTTTTAGCAGAAATACCGATCCACTCCCCTCTCCAATTAATTTTGGCATTTAAATCACACTTATTGAAAACCTGCAGAACCGGAACACCAGCTGAAACCCTCTGCATCACTTGTTTTAGTATTTTTTGCCCTTCTTCATCGGAATTTTCATTTGTCGCATCAATTAAATGCAACACAATATCAGCGGCTTCTACGGCTTGCAGGGTTCTCTCAATACCGATTGATTCAACCTTATCGGTCGTTTCACGCACGCCAGCCGTATCAACCAGTCTTAAAG
>OBKR01002946.1_pt1 | contig 11620 bp, 10 predicted proteins | sample 1518991 | NCBI WGS metagenome assembly OBKR01 (sample SAMEA2452117, study PRJEB22498) | human gut metagenome | biome: human feces; feature: human gut; material: feces | place: Australia | collected 2012
GTCGGGGAATTTCCCCCGTTTTGGCCTTCAAACCTTATTTGCGGGGGAATACCTAAAGATACAAAAAAGCCAGCTAATTCGCAATATTTTGTGTATGAATTAGTTGGCTGATTTTATATTATTTACTGAATGTCCCTAAAAAAAATATTCAAGGATATGATTTTTTCCGTCATAACTTATAAAAAGATAAATCATAAGTTATCAAAAATAAATTTATATCCTTGAATAATTTTTTTATAACCGTTACTTCAAATTTTTCCCGTCAGAAAAAGCATTTCCTACCTTCTCTCCTATTATCAGATAATGATGGTTTACAGGATCGTAAGTTATCGGTTTCAACTTTGCAGGGTCTATTTTCCCATGCTCGTCGAGCACAGCCTCATCAGCCGAAACGTTTACGATACGTCCCACCATGTAACAAGTCTCTGCATCGTATGAAACGAGCTCACATTCCAATGTCATCGGCAATTCCCGGATAAGGGGAGCATTGACCACCTCTGACTTAACTGCATGAAAGCCTGCTTTCGCAAATTTGTCCGGCTCCTTATTGCCTGAAACAAGCCCCACATAATCACAAGCCTCTATACAGTCGGCAGTAGCCATACTTACTGTAAAAGCTTTTGTAGCCAGAATATTCTGTGTAGTCTTATGTCCTTCAGACAAACATATTCCTACCATGTTGTCCGTATGAATACCTCCCCATGCCGCATTCATGGCATTCGGTTTTCCTTCTGCATCATATGCAGCCACAATCAGTACCGGCATCGGATACATCCATGTCTTAACGCCAAAATTCTTTCTCATGACATTCTTTTTTAATATGTTGTTATAATAATTCAGACAGTGTAATCACTAGCTATTCTTTATAGCTACCTTGATGACTCCATCCAGATGATTCTCAAATATGCGATAAGCTTCCTCTATCTCACTGAGCGGAAAAGAATGTGTAATGAGAGGAGTCGTATCTATCCGGCCGTCGGCTATAAGACGAAGAATTTCTTCACAGTCGCATCCGTCTACACCTCCGGTCTTAAATGTAAGATTCTTGCCATACATGTCGGGCAAAGGCAATACCTGTGCCTGCTCGTAAAGAGCCACTACCGTAACAACTGCGTTCGGACGTGCACATTCCCATGCCATACGGAATGTATCATCGGCTCCGGCTACCTCTATTACTACATCTGCTCCCCCATGAGCACTGTTTTTACGCACAAACTCCTTACACTCGTCAGGTCTTGTAATCAAAACATCCGGGTAATGCTCCCGTATAAAACGAATGCGTTCTTCAGATTTCTCACAAACAATTATATGACGCGGATGTTTCAGCATCACACACAACAAGGTACAAATCCCCGTCGGACCGGCTCCTATGATTAGTACGGTATCGTCTTGCTTTATTTCAGAAATCCGTGCAGCCCAAAAACCCGTAGCCAAGATATCGCCTACAAAAAGTGCCTGTTCATCGCTCACTCCTTCAGGAATCCGGTTCAATCCCTGATTGGCATGAGGCACACGTACGTATTCGGCCTGTCCTCCGTCAATCCGGCATCCCAACGCCCATCCTCCATCGGGGTCTTCACAGTTGTTTACATATCCGTTCTTGCAAAAGAAACATTCGCCACAAAATGTTTCCACATTCACCGTCACACGGTCACCGGGTTGAACAGCCGTTACATCTTTTCCTACCTGTTCTACAATTCCCACCATCTCATGGCCCACCGTAATCCCCGGTACGGCACGCGGAACACTTCCATGCTTTATATGTAAATCACTCGTACAGATACTTCCCAACGTTACACGCACCAATGCATCGTGCGAGTCTTTCAATACAGGAACAGGCTTTTCCTGCAAAGCAAACCGTCCCGGTCCAACATAAGTATATGCCAACATATATTTTTAAATTATACAGTCTACATTGTTTTATTCAATTACTTCAATCAAAAAGCTGACAGGCCGAAAACCATCGTTGCATGAAATCATGGCCGAATGCTTGTTTTTCATCCAGCCATCGTACAAATCATGCGCACCATACGCTAATGCCATGACAAAAGGCGACATGCTCTGCCACGCACTCTCACACATTCCGTCCGGCTTTTCCCATCCATTGGAAATGAACGTCTGTCCTTCTTCCAAGTCACAGGCATGCTCTATGGGATTCTCATATTTCTCCATCAAATCCTTGTAACAAGCCTTGCGCATTACTGTTATTCTTATCTTTTTCATAAGCAGTATTATCCATTCATCATTCACGATTTCTTAATTCCCAAAAAGCCACAGCCGAAGCCGAGGCCACATTGAGCGAATCTACTCCATGTGCCATGGGAATACGAACCACATAATCCGCTTCGGCAATCGCCTTAGAAGGAAGGCCGTCTCCTTCCGTTCCCATGACAATGGCTAGACGGGGTTCTGATTTCAGCACAGGATTATCAAGAGAAATGGACTGGTCGGTCAGGGCCATGGCAGCAGTACGGAAGCCTAATCTGCGAAGTTCCGTCAATGGAGCCTCCATCCACGTCCAGGGGACCAGGAATACAGTTCCCATCGATACCCTGACAGCACGCCTGTTCAAAGGATCGCACGAATCAGGAGTAAGCAGCACAGCATCTATTCCCAAGGCCGCAGCCGCACGAAATATGGCGCCGATATTGGTAGTGTCTACTACTCCATGAATAACTACTATCCTGCGCGCATTACAGCACACGTCTTCTACTGCCGGTATTGCCGGACGTCGCATGGCGCAAAGCACTCCTCTTGTCAAAGTATAGCCGGTAATCTGCGCAAGCAGTTCACGTTCGCCGGTATATACCGGAACATTGTCCAGACGAGCTATAATATCAGCAGCATCCCCCACTATATGTTTTCGTTCACAAAGCAAGGCAAGGGGTTCATATCCGGCATTCAATGCCACACGAATCACCTTGGGACTTTCGGCTATGAAAATACCTTTTTCCGCATTTACGCGGTTACGCAACTGAGCCTCCGTCAGTGTACAGAACATCTCCACACCGGGAGTATCAAGCGAAGTTATTTCGACAATATGCATAATCTACAACTGAAATATATCATTCATATAAAAATACCACAAATGAAATAAGCCTTCCAGAAAACAGCTGCCCCATATTTTTATTCGGGTTTATATCTCTTTTCAAAATTCACGCTTTCCGTCTTACTACAAGCAATCCAAACAAAGGAACGTAATATAAAATCCAACCTGTTATCTTCATAACGGAAGAATCAATATCCATATACACATCGATATCGGAATAGTTCCAGATGGCCAGCAACTGGGACACAATCATTACATATATAAAATAGCCTGTCAATTGAGCAGGAACGGCAATTGCCCCTTTCACAACATCTGTCAGTCCTTGGTAGACGCCCGAAGCCAAACCATAAATACCACCCCAGACAGTGCAGCCAACAAATATCAGGAAAGGCAAGGCTGACAGAAACGGAGAGCGCTCCAGTCCGCCTGTAATGCTTAACAGTATTTCATAACGGGAAAAGGTCAGCACTAAAACGATTCCTACATATACAATAAAAAAGAATGTTGCCAACAAAAAGGCCTGAAGTCTTTTCCCAGACAGCCCTAAAAAGGCATAAGACTTCCTTTTCCGCAAAGAAAAACATCTGAAAAAACCGGAAGCTTTTAAAATACTGAACCCGGTCAGTAATATAAAGAGTGAAATAAAAGGAGACGCTTCTACATTATTCACAATATTTTTCAGCATCCACCGCACCCCTTCCGTACTAAGCATATTCCGTACAGGTATATTGTTCAGACTTCCAATCCACGAACCTACTATTATCAGCAAGACCAGAAAAGAAGCCCCCAATATAAGATGATATATACTCCACTTATTCCTCATCAGGTTCCAGATTATCCAAACTTAATATTCCCAGTTCCAAAGCTCTTACAACCAGTCTGACTGCATTTATTCCACTTCGCTCATCCGGAGAGAACAATCTGCCAATCAAGTCATTTTGCCTTTTTTCCAATGATTTGACTCCAAATGGTATACCACGCAGATTGGTAATCATCTCTTTAGTATATCCCAATGCCAAATGACGCAACAAACGCTCATCATATTCGTCAATATCATAGTCGATGACAGCCTGCTGCCTTTTACATTCATTTAATACCGACTGCCTGAAACGCATTACAATCTTTTCCAGGATTGGCTGATTGAATACCCATTGCTTTCCTTCCATCACATTCTGTATTTCCGAACGCGTCAGCAACTCTCCGGTTTTTAATACAATACCGCTGGCTCCGGCATCCAAAGCATCAACCCATAGCTTCTCATTCAAAATTTCACCCGTAAAAATAAGAACCTTTACAGCGGGATATCTCTTCCGGATATTTACACATATATCTATTCCGACCGTGGTAGAACCTCCCAGTCCCAAATCCAGAAGAACCATATCGGGCAAACCTTTTTCCATGAGAATCCAGAAATCTTTTTCGGTCATGGCTGTACCAATGACTTCAACTTCCGGAATCTCATTCCGAAATATTTCTTCAGTTCCTTTCAGTTCTAATTTTACGTCTTCTACTATTATTACTTTAAATTTTGTATCTGTTGCCATATCGTATATTACTTTTTACATGGGACGGTAAACCATATGCAAAATCCGCCACTTTCCACTATTTCAGCATTAATTCTACATCCGCGCTTACCTGTATACTCATCGTGCTCACGAATTATCTGTTTACATATCAGGAATTCAGTACCCTTTAATCCTCCAGTTCTATCATCCTTCATTTTCTCAATATTCGGATAAAAGAGCATATCCAATTCTTCACGAGAATAATTTCGCCTAGAGTCTGTCAAAACAAACTTTACAAAATCATTTTCCTTTCTTATATTAAGATACAGATTTCCTCCACATTGATAAGAGAATGCCTCCTGAAGTAAATTTTCTAACAGGAAAACAAGCAATACGGCATCTCCTATTACTTGTACCGGCTCTGCATCCAATTGCAAATCTAGTTGAAAAGATACTTTTTTATTCATGCGTTTGACATATTTTATAGCACTTTCCACCAAATCATCTACATTTATCGTTTCTCGTCTGAAAGTAAGATTTTCAAGCTGTCTGGACGCACATGAACTTAACAACATAAATATGTCTCTATAATAACTCATTGTCTCTTCCATTTCTGTCGTCAATTTCTTTTCTTCCTCAGCAGGTAATCCATGCATCATACGCTCTACAATTTGCTTTACACGGTTGGGATAATATGAGGTTTCATGCTTAATCGTTGAAAGACAATTGTCAAGTACCTGATTCTGTATATGTAACATATTTTCTTCATGATTGGCTCTTTGCTTGTTATCTCTGACTTCTTCCAAATCACGATATGTACGCTCCACACGTACTATATTGTTCATAACCAAAATAGCAACGTATCTGGCAACCAGTTCCAACAATAATATTTCATCCATACGTAACTTATTACGGGAACAGAAAACAAGTACTCCAATACACGATTCTTCGCCATTCCATTCAACTATCAACGGAAAGCTTCCCTCTGTAGCATTCGGAGACAAACATCTTCTCTTTAGTCTATAACATTCATTCACAAGCTCATTGACCTGAACCGATTCTGAACTTACAGGATAAAATACAGATTGCAACAATGGAGAATCTTCCTGCTTCACGGCTATCCCCCATGAATATATACCCACCAGATCATTCATACTTTCATAAGCTTCACCCAAAGTTCTGGCCCACATGGCTTTCCAATCCTGATTTTCTTCAATCTTATCAGAAGAAGCCGAAAGTAAAATCTTATCAATCAGCAATATCTGTTCCAAGTTAAACCGATAAAGCATTCTATGGCGAAAATAAAGCAGATAATATCCTATAAGGAATACAAAGAGTAAAGTCAGACACAGAACAATACTTACCGTCTTATTAACTGTAGAATGTTCCATTTCCTTGCAATAAGCTTCAAGCGAAGTGTCACGGCTAAGTAATTTATACAGATAAGTATATGCGGCATTATTATATGAATATTTTTTCCATTCTTTCAAAGCCAAAAATGCAACGGCCGACTCATTACGTATATCTAGAATAACATGATAATCTGTCTCAAAATTATTCACAAACCATCCTATCTCGGCAGCATCACCTTCTCCCACAAGCTTCATTAATTCACCTCTGTTGGCCGAATGCTCTACATAATATTTATTCAGATAATAAATGGAAGAGTCTGCATATGCCAACGCATGTTCATATTCACGATACACGTTTGAAAAATATACCGAATCGGCAAACTGAGACGCTTTCATCAAATCATCGTTATAATAATCGGCCTGTTCCTTCTTGCCCAACTGTTCTTCAGCAGAACTGTCATTCTCATTACAAGAGGTCATTATTCCCGTTGCTAATATACACAGAAACATACTCAAAACCTTACGAACTCCCTTAGGCAATCTGAAGAAGAACCGACTTCCTTTCCCTAGCTCACTTTCTACAGAAAACATGCATACCTTAAACAAATTATTGGTTTTTCTATATTTCTCTATAATGCCCTTACAGTTCATCAGTCCGAATCCATTCCCCTTATTTCTTTTCAGATCTTCGTCATATTCTTTACCGTTATTCATGCCGATACGTGCAGAATCATAAACCTTTTCATTCAATATATAGGAAATATCAGCATCGGATAATCCTCTTCCGTTATCTTTGACCGAAATTTCTATACAATCTTCCCTTTCTTCCGCATAAATAGAAACATGTCCTTTTTCAAAAGTATATTTCCTTGCATTCTCTGCCAACGTATTTATCATGAAGAGCGTTAACGCTTTATCTGCTTTTACGATACATTGTGTTGGTTTTACCTCCAATGTCTGGTTTTTCATTTCAAAAGTTCGTCTGCTCTTAGCCAGAATATCAAACAGGTCGTTCAAAGCAAAGGTTTCAATGTTCAGACTCAATTCTCCTTGCCGCATTTTTATCCATAAAGCCAATATTTCATTATATTCATTTATACGGGTAACCAATTCATTGATATAGGCAATCTTGTCATTTTTTATGTTTTCATTCTTCAGATATTCCAAATGGAGCAACTTATGCGTTTCATTAATTATTCTATCTATATAAGGGATTATTCCTGTAACTATTGAAACACAAGCCTTTTTTACGATATTCTGTCGCTTATTCTCTATGATATGCTGCTCCAGGATATATTTTTCTTTCTCCAGCTGTTTACGTTCACCTCCCAACTCCAAAAAATAGAGTGAACTCCGAAATACCCAAACTACATATGGACGAATCACCTTCAACAAAGAACGCTCTTCCTTTGAAAGATTACGATCTATCTCAAAGGTAACGTCCCTATCAACAACTTTAATTTGCAACTTACAGTGAAATATCTGTTCCAAATCAGAACTTACAACTTCAGTAAGCCTCTCTCCTAACTCATCTTCTTCACTTACATTCAAAGGAGCCTCTGCAAGCAAGCGTCTGCAAAATTCTATGCTTGCTTTCAACTTTTCAATCTGCAAAATATTATTTTTTCGCCATTTCCGGTTCAGCCAGACAAACAACAGACTAAACAAAACCAGTATTACAACGACAGATATAAGCCAGAAACTCAATTGACTTGATTCTGATTCCAAACTATCGTAACGGCTTTCCAATTCTTTATCCTGCCGTACCACATCCAATATGTCAAGGTATATATTGCGATTATAATCTGATTCGTTTTTCAATCCCATACCCGCATACGCAATACTAAGCTGCTCTCTGATACGTGCAATCCATTCGGGTACAGTCTGAATATTCTTATCATTCATCCAGCGGATTTCCATTGGTATGGTATCATACATACGATAGGTAGGCAAACGATGTACAGAATCATTGCATGAATAATAATAAGAATGATGGAAAGACACACAATCCAAAGCTTTACGCAAAGAATCTACAGCAGCTTCATATTTATTCTGCCGAATCAAACATGAAGCAATCGTACGATACACTCCTGCTATCTGATAGATATCACCGTATAATTTAAATTTATCCAATGCCTTTTCTGCTAAATATACAGGCAATAACGAATCGGCGATATTCTCAGCATTTATAATCTGTAAGGCCTGTGAACGATATTTTTTCAGAATAGCCATCCGTTCTGAATCATTCAACATTTCAGCATAAGCCTGCAAACAATTTGCCCTGAAATACAAGTAATCATTACACTCAACCAGACAACGACCTAAATAATCAAACTCCTTTAAGGTTATATCCTGCAGATTCTCACCTTTACATAATCCTCCAGACCCCTTCATGTAATAGTAATAAAGCAACTGAGCTGTATCACGAGGTAAGGTATTTACATTAATCTGCTCTATTTCGGCTATCGACTGAGGCAGCTGCTGCAGATAATAAAAATATATGCTGGAAACTATATGAAACTCAGAACGCGCAAATAATAACCTTAATCTTTCCTCAAAGTCGAATGCATCAATATCTGCATCAATTCGCTTCATACGTTTTAAAGCACTGTTTCTATAATCATAGAAAAGTTTGTTTTCAGACGTACGCTGACATATCTTCATCATCCCGATATCAGCAACCAGCAATTCCAGTTCATTATTGCATAATGCATAAACTTTCTGCAAATAATAACGTGAACGTACAAAATCCATCTTCATAAAGGAATGAAATGCCAGATTATTGTAAGCCTGTGCCATGCCTACGGATGAATTTCCGGCCGAGGCAAGCGCACGCTCTGCGTAAAATTTACATGAATCAAGATTTTTATAATGATAAGAATAGGATATTCTGTTCAAAGAGTCGGTCAAGACTGACAATTCTGTTTGGGAAAAACGATTGCATGAAAAAAAGCAAGAAGCCACAATAGACAGAAACAATATGCAAACAGAAATAGCTTTCATCTTATAAAGTTCACTTTATTACCGTTTTATCACAAATTAGAACAATACAAAGTTATACTTTTTAAGTTCGTACGCAAAAAATAGGGAAAAGTTTTAAAACAATACCCGGACGAATCACTTCGGCCGGGTACCTCAATAAACTTGGCAGAGTTTATTCTATCTATCTACTTATAATCTTTTATATTAAGATATTACAACAGTCCCAAAGTATAAAAACTGCTACGTTATAAGAGGAACACGCCCAACAAAATAATATGATAATCCTATTGTATTCCTATCTCTTTCCTCGAAAGATAAAAATCTTGTAACGGCATGGCAGGTCTTCTGACTTTGTTTCCGCAAACAATGCCTTCCCAAATTTATATTCAGTGGCAAAAGAATTTATGCTTGCGCCAATAAGAAACATACAGCAGCGGGACTGTCCAGGATTCTCACCTGATTCCCTTTTAATCGCTATCCTGAACAAGGAGTCGCGAACCAATGCATCACAAAAGTAAACGGAATATTTAAATTTCCAAAACTTTTATGAGTATATTTGCAGAAAATAATAATTTAATTGATTACACAATATGTTAGCAAAAGGATTGACGCATACCAGCCAAACAGTTGTAAATGAAAACAACACGGCTATAGCTTTAGGCTCAGGAGATATGAAAGTTCTGGCAACTCCCGCAATGATTGCCTTGATGGAGAATGCCGCAATGCTATGTGTAGCGCCACATCTTCCTGAAGGAAGTACTACCGTAGGAAGTATGATTAGTTCTTCACATATAAAGCCATCGGCCATAAGAGCCAATGTTGAGGCTACGGCAGAACTCGTAGAAATAGAGAACCGCAAACTTACATTCAAGGTTACTGCCACTGAAAACGGCGAATTAATAGGTGAAGGTACTCACATAAGATATATCGTCGATCGTGAACGCTTCCTGAGCAAACTGTAATAAAACAGTTGCACCCCGCGAATCACTTCGAGGGGTGCAACTGCAATTTATGTACTAATAATTAAAATAAATTGTGGTTACGTAATTTTTATGACTAACTAACTTATCTTTTTTATAACAGTACAAAAGTACAATCCTCTATCCTATTCTGCAATCCCCTTTAATAAGTATATTCAAGTATCAGAATCACAACCAATAGGTATTATAAGCTACATTTTTACTTCACTTAGTTCTACCAACTTATTTACAATGGCATAAATGGTAAGTCCGGCAGGCGAATGGATTTGCAGTTTTCTGGATATATTTCTTCTGTGAGTGATAACTGTATGTATGGAAATAAACAGCTTATCCGCTATTTCCTTATTTGTCATTCCCTTCACTACACATATGATTATTTCCTTTTCACGCAAACTTAAAGCTTCCGTTTCCAGTTCACTGTCATCTTCATCTGTTTTACTCAACGCTTCAATCTTACGATAGAAAGAGTCCTCATCTTCAAACAAATCTATTACTTCATCATATTTCTTTAAAATATTCTGTCCCGTAATATTACAAACCAGAGCCACACATTTGATGCCCGCAGTCAAGGAATCCGACTTAAAATTGTCGATATCAAACCATCCCTCAAAGGCAGGATTGACTATTAAAATATCAGGCATATGCGTCTGAATACAATTTTGTAATGCTGTCATGGATGTCAATTCTATTATCTGCGAATGAGTACCAACATCAGGCATCCGTCTTAAAATAGCAAGAACTCCATTACGCACAATAACAGAAGATTCAGCAACAGCAATTCTTAACACATCGTTTTTCATATTCCCTTTTCCTTTTCCAGTTGACGCACTACAGGAACAAAAAGGAAGTCCTCTACCATACAATGACTGGCCAGATCCTCCTCACAACTAAAGATATCAAACAAGACCGCATTCAACAAATTATTATTCCCCTTTTCCGGATAATATTTCAATATAATATTCTTAAACTCAACCAATTTCATTTCTATCTGATTGTGACGGCGAGCAAAAATACTAATGTTGTAATTCTCGTCGGTCTTCCCTTCAAGAAGCTGATTGACATAAGTAAAAACATTCATATCTTCATATTCCATATGCCGTCTGACTTCTCCAACATATTCATCAAAGAACTTCAAAATAAGAAAGGCTATCTCATTTTTTGCAGAACAATCTATAGCTTCTATCAGCTTACGCCGAATGGCCGGAAGTGAAAAATCAAGGAAGTAGCTATGGGCCTGTTTCAAATATCCCATTAAAGCAACAATTGAAATATCGGAAACTTCTCCTTCCATACGGTTATTACCTTCATGTATGAAGTTTGCCACAGCCAAGAACGTTACACAATCTACACCATTCTCTTCACAAACTTGTGCTACTGTTTTCTCTCCAAATCCCAAAGACAATCCAAAACGACTCATAACCAACAACAACTTATAGTCACTGCTTATCAAATCGCCCATCTTATCCGAAGGTCTAAACTTAACACTATTATGATTCATTGTCATACATTTTAATATGGATACAAAATAATAATAAAAACCGGTTTACACCAATCCCCCTTTTTAGGTATTTTCATTTCACGAAATACCTATTTAAAGGTATATGATTCAAGAAGGAAACCTATAAGTAAAGATACAAAAAAAGGGATACCTGCAAAAGCAGATATCCCTTATCTGAAAAGTATTCAAATATACTTTACCTTAATTCCGCAACACTATAGTTTAACATTATTTATAAGTGCCTGAGCAACAAA
>OBKR01002956.1_pt1 | contig 11599 bp, 12 predicted proteins | sample 1518991 | NCBI WGS metagenome assembly OBKR01 (sample SAMEA2452117, study PRJEB22498) | human gut metagenome | biome: human feces; feature: human gut; material: feces | place: Australia | collected 2012
TGGATGCGGGCTTTAAAGCTCGGATGGCATCTCTCTGAAAGAGACCGTGAGAAGACACTGGGATATATGGCAACTTTGCTGACACCACGGAAGATACTGGAGACAGAGCTGTATAATTGCATCGGCAGCAAAAGCGCCGAATATACCGTAAATAGAAGTGGTGATGATATAATCCTTACCGTTCACGACATGCCGCAGGGAAATTTCGACAATCCTTACCGGCTGAACACATCTGTCGCCGAATCCGAAAATATCCGGAGATATGTGATTGACGCAGACTCCAACAGGCTTAAAAGTGCCTCCGTGAGCGTTATCTCAGGAAGTCGAGAAATTCCGGTGCTGAAAATTATATCCATAAATTATGGGCGCCATAGGAACGAAATATGCCGTCTTGACGATGGCATCCGGTATGTGGAGACGGAAAACCAGCCGGTCGGATTGGGAGGCCTCAGTGCAGAGGAAGCGGCCACCACGATACTTAATGCTTTTACAAACTGGGATGAAGCAATTTTAGACAAAGTAATGATGCAGGAAGTGGCAGATGTGGCCTACAGGAAAAAATTCTGTGGCGCAAGGCTGATTTCGATAGGACATTCCTTCACTTCCGGTACAGGAAACTCGATTTTCGTCCCATACACGCTGGAACTCCGCGACGGCACTATGCAAAGACACAATATAGCCATGCAGAAAACCGATTCCGGCGGATGGGTTGTAGCCGGAGGTCTTTGACGAATCAATAATCAAAACATAATTCGATGTCATTAAGAATATTAATGGCGGGGCTGACGCTCTGCCTGACCCTCAACACCCTTTTTGCCGAGGATAATACTTGCGAAGGCAACGTAAAGGATGATTCCGGAAATCCTCTGGAGTTTGTCAATGTAACATTATACGACCTAAACGATTCAACGCTGATTAAGGGTGCCGTCACGGATGCTGAAGGCAAGTTTGCCGTTAAATGGACAGGCAACCCTGCTTTCCTGAAAATATCGGCAATAGGGTTTGAGGACAGGATTATAGACTTCCAGCCCCGCTCTTTAGGTGATATTATCCTTGCTCCGGCCTCGTACATGTGGAATTGATTTTCAATGATTTTTATCGCTGATAATCAACTACATGAGAAAATAACGGTACAACTATCCGTTAAGGGAAAAGAGGGAGTGAAAAAGTTGCTTTGAGGGAGTGAATGGATTAGAGAAGGTGTGTGTTTTGAATGAAAGATTTAACTAAATATTAACAGTTGATAGATATTTTTATGATTTAGAATTAAAAGCAAAGAGGCACGAAATTTCAAGGGAATACGCTGTATGTCAGCGAAAATGTGTAACTTTGCGTATTGGCATATACGCCATATCTGAAACAATGGCAAAGATTACAGTTCAAAATACCGAAATAGCAGTTGTAAAATACAACGAGGAGGATTATATCAGCTTAACGGACATGGCTCGCAGCCAGATGCAGGAGCATATAATTTTCCGTTGGTTGAGCCTTAAAAGCACCATCGAGTATCTCGGAGAATGGGAAATGCTCTATAATCCCGATTTTAATTGTACCGAATTCGGTACAATTAAAAATGCCGCAGGAAGCAACAACTTTGTGCTATCAGTAAAAACGTGGCTTGAACGGACAAATGCCATAGGCATACGTTCAAAAGCCGGTCGTTATGGCGGCACATACGCACATCGGGATATAGCTTACCATTTCGGAATGTGGATAAGCCCAAAATTTCAGTTATTGCTCGTCAAAGAGTATCAGCGGTTGAAGACTGAGGAACAGCTGTTGTTGGGTTGGTCGGCGAAGCGGGAATTGTCGAAAATCAACTACCGCATACACACCGACGCGATTAAGCAGAACCTTATCCCGGCGGAGGTTACTCCGGCACAGGCGAGCATGATTTACGCCAACGAAGCCGATGTGCTGAATGTGGCGATGTTCGGTGTAACGGCAAAGCAATGGCGCGAAGCTCACCCCGATATGAAAGGCAATATACGCGATTACGCCTCGATCAACGAGCTTATTTGCCTGTCGAACATGGAAAACCTCAATGCGGTTTTCATCGAGCAGGGAATGACACAAGGCGAGCGGCTTGTAAAGCTGAACCAAATAGCCATTCATCAGATGAGCGTATTGGAAAGCGGCGATAATGATAGAAAACTATTGAAATAATTGGGTATGGATAGTCACAACAAAATTATACAACAAGTGGCGAATGACGTTTTTTCGCCTATGGGATTTTTCCAGAAAGGAAAATCGAGGACTTGGCTGTATGATTGTGGCTATTGCTTTGTTCAAGTTGAATTTCAGCCATCTGCATATTCTCGTGGCTCATTCTGTAATGTCGGAATAGCTTTCCTGTTTGACTATTTTGGAGGCTTAAATGAAACTCTTGCGTTTGACTTCGGTCGGAAACGAATATTATTAGGCAAGACCGATTTCATTGAGTATACAGGAGATGATGAAATATTTGAGACCCAAGTATTTCAGTTGGCGAATAACGCCCTAAAATATGCTAAATGGTTGATGAGATTTCAATCGCTCAAATATGGAAATCATTGTATGTCAAGGCTGATATTTTCTAAATGGCTGAAAGAATTGTTTGGAAAATGGAATGGTCCGATTTACGATTATTATAATGCCGCAATGATTAAGTTTTTATTAGGAAAACTGGATTGCGGAAGAAGATTGATAGAGAAACTTAACAGTCTAAAATTGGAAAGCCCTTTCAAAGAGTGGGCAGAGCATAGTTATTCAGAATTTTGTGATGATGAGTTAACCGCAGAACAAGCAAGAAATAAAGTGTGCTCAATGATTAATCGACGGCGCAATTATTTTAAGCAAAAAGGTTCATTCAGAAAAATGCCAGACAAGAATTTCTTATGAAATCATTTTGTTAGCGACTCACGGAATGAGTGGTTAGTGTTGAGATGAATAAAGATGCATCGGAATTTTCAGTGCAATGCGGAGACAAGTAATTTGATGGTTTGAGTGCCAAAGACAGTTGTCGGCCAATTTCGATGCAATGTGGCAGATAAATGATCGATACAATTCTGAGACAGAAATTTCAACGGCAAATCCGGAGCGGCATCTCATAATGGTAAATGACGTTGAAAACCGACTTATTGCCGGCAACATTGCGGCATCTTTCCCGGCATGGAAAGGCGACATCAGATTCGGTACGGAAATAAGCAACATTCACCGCACAGACAGATATAGCGGTAATACAGATTTCATAAGTGACAATGATATAAAAATCAGCGAGACCACCTCAGCTCTATTTGCTGAGACTGAACAGACCTTTGGGTTTGTCACAGCAAGCGCGGGCCTGCGTTGGGAATACACAGATTCCAGATACTGGCAATTCGGCCGGCTCAGTGAGGACCAGAGCCGCGGATTCCATAACATATCTCCGGCGGCTTCCTTATCATTCCCGATTGGCAAGGTAAATACGCGCCTCACCTATATGAGAAAAACATCCCGCCCGGCTTTTGAACAGCTTAGTTCCGCAATAAAGTATATTGACAGATATACTTATGAATCCGGCAACCCAGCTCTGAAACCGATATATCGTGATTATGTTTCGGCATCAGCCTCATGGGAAGACCTCGTCGTAGAGCTGGAATATCAATCCACTAAAAATTATTTCATGTGGCAGACCACGGCATATCCGGGAAGTGACGATGTTTCCTTGCTGACAATGGTAAATATGCCTCGCTTCAATTCTTTCGGCACATATCTCAACTGGTCTCCCACATTCTTTGGCTGTTGGCATCCGTCTGTAATGGCAGGAGTGCGGTGTCAGGATTTCAAGATCATCCATGCTGACAGAAGCATGAAGCTAAATAGGCCGTTGGGGACTTTCAGACTCGACAACGCCATACATCTGCCTTGGGATTTCTGGCTGAACATGGATTTTTCGGCAAGAACTTCCGGCAACGGTGATAATTGTTATATGAAACCATACTGGCAATGCAATCTGGGTCTTTACAAATCCTTCGACGGCGACCGGTGGAGTGTGAGGTTGCAGCTCAATGATGTTTTCGATACATGGCGACAGGATATCATTTCCTACGACGCGTTGAGCAGTATTTCTTCCCAAAAGATATATGATACACGCGATTTGTCGGTCACCATAAGATATAACGTCAATGCCGCCCGCACCCGTTATAAAGGGAGCGGCGCAGGGAATACGGATAAAGCCAGATTACTCACCCGATAACTGTTAACGATGATAGATATGACTGACAACTGTTAACTTTACATAAATCGCTCCGGCTGACTTTCATTGGTTTTTCGGAGCGATTTCTTCATTGGAGGGTGAAACGGGCATATCTCAGATAAAATGTTGGCTCATTAGCGGTTGGATGAAATTTATTTTGTAAATTTGCATAGAGACAACCCATAAATCCGAATGATAGCTAAAGAGGACATATTGGAATTGCTGAAGTCCACCGAATCGTATCGCGTGGAACGCACTGTCAGCACCGGCAACATGGACAAGTTCTGTGAGGCCATCTGCGCGTTTGCAAACGATATGCCCGGCTCCCGTAAGAACGGCTATCTGATTATCGGAGCAAAAGATGATGGCAGTATTGCCGGTATGAAAGTTGACGATGCCCTGCTTAAGAAGATTGCAGGCATTCGTTCAGATGGCAATATACTCCCGTTGCCAACCATGTCGGTTGAACGTTTTTCGTTCCCGGAAGGTGATTTGTTGGTTGCTGAGGTCAGACCGTCCGATTTGCCTCCGGTTCGATATCGCGGCAGGGTATTTATCCGTGTCGGACCTCGCAGAGACATTGCTACTGAAGCGGAGGAGAGAATCCTTGCAGAACGTCGGTGTTCATTCATGGCAACCTTTGACGCCACACCTTGCCTAAACGCCAAATTGGAAGATTTGGATATTGATTACATCAAGACCAAATATCTCCCGATGGTGTTTGATGAAGAAACGCTTGCAACGGACAAACGCGACATCAAAGAGCAACTTGCATCAATACATCTCTACGACCGCGACAATGACTGCCCGACTTACGCGGGCATAATCCTTTTCGGCGTCAATCCCAAATACTTTCTTCTCGGCGATTATGTACAGTTTGTGCGGTTCGCCGGGAAAGACAAAGGAGGCGACATCCTTAATGAACGTCAGTTTGCAGGGCCTCTATATAAGATGTTGCCGATTTTGGAATCATTTGTAAAGGATGCCATAATCACACAGCGTCCGGTTCCCGAATCGTTATTCCGTGAACGCACTGTCTGGAATTATCCGGAGGGAGCTATCCGTGAATTGCGGATGAATGCCTGTATGCATAGGGATTATCAAGCCAATATGCCTATCCGTCTTTATCAGTTTGATGACTTCATCGAAGTGATGAATGCAGGTGGACTGTATGGCGAAGCTCGTCCTGAAAACTTCCCGTCGGTTAATGACTATCGTAATCCACTCGTGGCAGAAGCCATGAGGGTGATGAAGTATGTCAATAAATTCAACCGTGGCGTTACCCGCGTGCAGGAGATGCTGAAAGACAACGGCAATCCTCCGGCAGAATTTGACGTGAATACAATCACTGCCTTTCGTGTCAATGTCCATGCCACAACCGAATCCGACTTGTCGAAGGGCACAAGTCAACCCCTAAGTCAACCCCTAAGTCAACCCCTAAGTCAACCCCTAAGTCAATCGATAGAGGAAAAGATTGTAGAATTCTGCAAGGAACCTCGATCTGGAGCAGAGATAGCGGCCTATTGCGGATTTAAAGATGTCAAGAATTTCAGGGAACGTTATCTTACCCCTCTCCTTGGTACCCGCATCCAAATGACAATCCCTGACAAACCCACAAGCCGTTTTCAGAAATACATAACGAAATAGAAAATAATAAATACTATATATGGCAAAACCACGAGTTTTTATTAGCTCAACCTTTTATGATTTACGTCAGATAAGAGCTGATATTGACCAATTCCTTAGAGGACTGGGCTATGATGCAATTCGTAATGAAGAGGGCTCGATACCTTATGGCAAAGATGAACGATTGGAGGAGTATTGTATTCAAGAAGTACGTCATTCTGATATTTTGATTTCAATTATTGGAGGTCGGTTCGGCTCAGAATCAAAAGATGAGGCAAGTATAGAAAAGTATATTCAGAAAAGTTCCATAAGTCAACGAGAATTCCGCACAGCTATTGATAATCAAAAGCAGGTCTATATATTTATAGATAAAAATGTCAGTGCTGAATATCAGACCTACCTTTTAAATTAAATAAAAGCAATTCTAATGTCAACTATAAATTTGTAGATGATCAACGGATTTATAGCTTTATTGAAGAGATTAAAAATCTTGGAATTAATAATAACATCAAAGATTTTGAAACCTCGGAAGATATTACAAGCTACTTACGAGAACAATTTGCTGGGTTATTCCAAAGATTTATTGATGACCAACGCAGAGTCAAAGAAATAAATCTTATAGCGGAGCTTGAACGAACATCTAAAAACCTGAATCAGTTAGTGGAATTTATCTCTAATCAAAATAAGGATCGTCAGGAGGAAATAAATCAGATTCTTATGATTAATCATCCATTGGTCAACTGGTTGAGACCCAAACTGGAGATAAAATACAACTTCTATATCGTTGGCTACAATGATTTAAATCAGTTGATGATGGCTCGACGTTTTAATAACCAAGGGGAAATCATTGATCAAGATAATGGGGAAGAATATTATATGTGGAGTAGAAGCAACCATGATAACTCCACAATGTATATAAAAATAAGTAAGTCATTATTCGACGATGACGCACAGTTAATCAACGTCCTGCCAGCTAATTGGAAGGAAAATATGGCTTTTTTTGATCAGATTATGCCAATGCCCTTCCCCAACGACAATGATTTGCCTTTTTAGTTAAGCTGTATCCATTGGGAGACAAAATCGGCAAGTCTTTATATGACGGGATTCGCAGATTAAAATTCTATTAACAACTAAAGCATTGCAATTACGTAAAAAATATTGCTAATTTTGTGTTTATAAGAGAGAACTTTGAGAATCGGCAAGTGGAATGAGCACAAGAAATGTCTTGTGCAAAATGCTCATAATGCCATAAGATGTCAGTGGAGCAAATGATATTATCCACCGCAGTATTGAACGTACATAACTGATAGCCACGCGACTATATAAATACTGACAATGCTGGTGGCACCACAAAAGGCCGCTAATTCTCACCGAGTTAGCGGTCTTTTATTCATCCATACCCCACTGGGTCACCACAAAAGTTAACACACTCATGCTAACGCATTGATATATTACGTGTTATGTGTGTCAACGCCGGTGCATATCTTTTCTTTATATTGTTTATTGTGCTGGTAATCAGAGCATAGGTCATTCCCATTCAAATTCATTCAGCATCATTCAACCACATATCACCACCATACAACCCCAAACTTTAACAGACTTCAACTATAATCGGGCGGTAAAAATGTGGTGACCTCAGCCAAATTTTAGCTGGGTCACCACGCTTAACCGTTAAAATCTCATAATAATTTCGTTACTTTGTAGTCGGATTAGCGTAATCCAATCCACGACATTTTGACAATAAGAAACGATATGCTCTCTTGTATTTGGGAACGTAGGAAATTCACCAGTGTACTGAGATTGCATAGCGGTTCTCACGCATATGGCGTGGGCTGCTATCACTACATCTGTACACAAGGTTTCCTACGACCTCCAAATAAGACGTGGCATTGCAGTCCGCGCTTCTGTATTTAATAATCTGCCCACAAGGACTGCCGGGCAAAAAGGAAATAACCATGGAAATGAAATTCTGTCAGAGCTGCGGAATGCCGCTCACAAGTGATATACTCGGCACGAATGCCGATGGCTCTCCAAACGAGGATTACTGCATCTACTGTTATAAGGACGGCAGGTTCACGCAGGATATGACTATGGAGCAGATGATTGACCACTGCGCCCGGTTCACTGACGAGATAAACAAAAACTCCGGTCAGAATCTCACAGTCGAGCAGATGAAGGAACAGATGCGCCGGTTCTTCCCTCATCTCAAACGCTGGAAACAGTATAGCGACTATGATCTGATACACAAAGCGGAGGCTCTTCTTGCGGAATGTGCTACTGTAACCATTGCATCTGTCAATAGCGATGGCTTTCCGCGCCCTGTGCCTATGGCAAAAGGCGATACCCAAGGCTGTGGTATAATATGGATGGCAACGGGGGCAGATTCTGTAAAAGTCGCCGACTTCAAGCGTAATCCTAAAGCCGGGTTATGCTACGATAAAGGCGGTTCAAGTGTCTGCCTGCGCGGCACAGTGGAAATTATCGACGATGACGATATCCGCAGGGAGAAATGGCAGGATTGGTATATAAATCATTTCCCGGGAGGAGCTGCTGACCCGAACTATGTGCTGCTTCGTTTCGTCGGGACGGAAGCCACTATATGGATTGACCATGAATTCGCCCATATTCAAATATAAATTCTTGCCATGAAGAAGATCGAAGCAAACAAAGAACTCATAGCAGCGTGCGGCCTCTACTGCGGCGCGTGTCGTAAGTATCTGTCGGACAAATGCCCTGGTTGCCATAATAACAAAAAGGCTTCGTGGTGCAAGATAAGGTCTTGTGTTAAAGATAATGATTATCACTCTTGTGCCGAATGCTCCAAGAATGTAGGGGAGTGCAAAATATATTCCAATTTTATCGGAAAGGTATTCGCTTTTCTTTTCAGATCAGACCGTCCGGCTTGCATCCGCTATATCCGCGAGCATGGCGAACGAGCTTTCGCCGAGGAAATGACTAAACGTAAATGTCAGACAATTAAACAGAAATAAAACTATGTTTATCGCAATTTTAACATATAAGAAACCATTGAACGAGGTTGACAGATTCTTTGCCGCACACCGTGAATACCTCGCTAAGCATTATGTCGTTGGAGATTTCATCGCTTCAGGGCCACAGACACCGCGTGTGGGGGGAGTTATTATGATTAAGGCCGAAGACCGCACAGAGGTGGACGCCATCATCGCACAAGACCCGTTTAACATCAACGGTCTCGCCAATTATCAGATTGTGGAGTTTACTCCTACGATGTTCTGCGATGATATTCTCAAAACCATTCTCTGATTATGCCATACATATCAATCGAGAGCGGGAATCTCACCGCAGAACAGAAAAAACAGTTGATTGAACGCCTGACAGCAACCGCCTCCGAGATAACCCATATCCCGGAGCAGTTCTTCACAGTCACCATCAAGGAATTGCCGGATGAAAACTTCGGTATTGACGGCAAGTCAATCGATGAGATAAAACAGAATTACAACAATAATGAGTTTAGAAATGGAGTTTGACTACAAGAAAAAATACAAGGGGTTGTGTTGTATAGCCTAAGGCTACTCCAATTATCGTGGAAGTGCCGGAGATGAAGTGTATCGCTGTCAATGGCAGTGGAAATCCTAATGAGGGGGCAGGAGAATACCAGCAGGCTTTAGGCATTCCGCGATTATCTGATAGCACATCCGGAAGTTGCTAAAGAATATGAGATATTAAAACTATCACTACTTCCTAAGTACAAAAATGACCGCGACGGATATACCGAAGCCAAATCCGGATTTGTAAGAAAAATAGTCGGGCTTGCAAAAAATCATCAATGAAAATATATAAGCCGAGAGAAGAACTTCGCCCTTATGTGCGCTATTACTGGATACTGGAAAGCACAGAGCCTTTCAGCATCCTGACATTCCCCATCGGCTGTCCGCAGATTATCTTTCACAGGCTGTCGCCGTTGTTTGTTCCCGAATTATCTATTTCGCAGTATCGATTCACAATCAGTGGTCAGGTGAATTTTCCGGCGCATATCTGTTCTGGCGGCAAGCTGGAGATGATTGTGGCGGTATTCCATCCTCATGCGATTGGGATGTTTATTGACACTCCTCCTTCTGCTTTCTACAATCTTGAAATATCGGGTTACGACATTGAGAATCGTCGACTGAATGAACTTGCAGCACGGATTTTCGGCTGCCGGGACAACGATAAATGCATAGAAATTCTTGAAAAATATCTATTGTCGAGAATTGCCCCCACTTTAAATTTCAAACGGATTAGTAGTGCTGTAAACGAATTACTATACCGGCCTTATACTACCATGAATATGTTGGCAGACAAGGCTTGCCTCGGCAAAAAACAGTTTGAACGGGTATTCAGAGAGATTGTCGGGATGAATCCGAAGGAGTATTCCAGAATTGTAAGATTTCAGAAAGCACTGCGTTTGATGCAATGTGGCGATACTGATTATATAGGAATAGCCACAATGTGCGGCTACGCCGACCAGTCGCATTTTATCCGGGAGTTCAAGGCAATGAGCGGACACACCCCCACATCATTGCCAACCGTTTGCAGGCCATACTCTGACCTGTATACAAACCCGGTATAATGTCCCTTTTCTTCTATCATCCGCAAGGTTGACGTAGTAATTTTGCATCAAAAAAGATGATGCAGGAAGTAAATCCGAAGGAAACATCGCGGGCATACGCTTTCGAGATGTGGATGAAGGCACCGATGCCAATGGTTACGCTGATGAAGACTCTCGATGTGTCGAGGCTCAGATTCATAAGCCGTAAACGGAGGCTTAAATTCAATATGCTGATGTGTTGGTGTATCGGTAAAGCCGCCTCACAAATCAAGGAGTTCTATATGCTCCCGGTCGGAGATCAACTAATCAGGTATGATTCTTTGGCAGTCAATACAATTGTCGCCAACTCTGCGGGTGAAGTCAGCTCTTGTGACGTACCTTTTCACGATGATCTCTATAAATTCAATGCCGATTATCTGCGGTTGACACGGCAAGTTGCCGAATCATGCAAAAATCACGACATCGCCGACAGCATGGTAATCGGCACATCTGCTTTGGCAAAATATGAAATAGATGGGGCCATCGGAATGTATAGCGGCATATTCAATAATCCTTTTATGATATGGGGAAGCTATCGCCGAAACTGGTTCAAGACATGCCTGACGGTGTCATTTCAGTTCCATCACACCCAGATGGACGGTGAACGCGCTGCCCGGTTCCTTAACCTGCTGCAAAAAGAAATTGAGAAGTTATAGGATATTTCCACCGAGATATGGATATAGCAACGTGATTCCGCTCCGCCTGTGGGATGAATGAATAAGGTAAAAAAATGGGGGTGGGGCGGGTGTTATTACGGATTATTGCGGAAAAAGTGCTAAATTTGTGCCGACGTTTCGGGCCTGAAAATTAGGCGTATATGCCAATTGTTTGATTGTCAGGCTGTAACTATATTGCCAATGACCACATTCCAGCAGATTCAGCATATGCTTGCCCCCGACCTCGAGCGCCTCAACACGCGCATCGCGGAGGCTTTGCGTTCGCCGAATGTGCTGATGAATCAGGTGATCGCCAACTATCTTGAAAAGAAGGGTAAGCAGATCCGGCCCATCATGGTGCTTCTCAGCGCGCGTCTGCTCGGCGAAGTGAACGACAAGGTGCTTGACGGGGCCGTGGCTGTGGAATTGCTTCATAACGCCTCGCTCATCCACGACGATGTGATCGACGATACGAAAATCCGACGGGGAGCCGCC
>OBKR01002957.1_pt1 | contig 11596 bp, 7 predicted proteins | sample 1518991 | NCBI WGS metagenome assembly OBKR01 (sample SAMEA2452117, study PRJEB22498) | human gut metagenome | biome: human feces; feature: human gut; material: feces | place: Australia | collected 2012
CCGATGTAACCGACTTCATCCTCAGCTACCTTGGTTCTGGTCTGACGCTCCATCAGATCTGCAATGATAGGACTTGCCGAAGTAATCGGGATAGCATATCCCATACCTTCTACGGCAGTACCACCGATCTTGTTGGAGTTGATACCGATAACCTCACCATTCATGTTCAGCAGTGCACCGCCGGAGTTACCGGGGTTGATGGCTGCGTTGGTCTGGATGAAAGTACCGGTAGAGCCGTTCTCCAGACCGGTAGAGCCGTTCTCCAGAGTGATCTCACGATTCAGGGCACTTACAATACCGTTGGTAACAGACTGACCATAGCCAAGGGCATTACCGATAGCGATGACCGGCTCACCAAGCTTCAGATCATCACTGCTGCCAAGTGTTGCTACTGTAATAGCATTCTTGGTATCATCACTCAGATCATTTAAAGATACTGCGATCACTGCCAGATCCATATCGGAATCCAGTCCTTTGACCTGTGCCTGTGCTTCACTGCCATCGATAAAAGTAACGGTCAGAGTATCTGCACTCTCTACTACATGATTATTGGATACGATCAGCAGTTCATCATCGGTCTTACCTACAATGATACCGGAACCACTGGCTGCTTCTTCCTGTGTGTACTGCTGTCCGAAGACATTGGCTGTCTCGGTAAAGTTATTTACGATGGATACCATGGCAGGCATTACTTTTTCTACCACATTGGATACATCGGACTCTACATAAGTAACATTGGTAGCCAACTGTGCACTCTGGGTACTTTCTGTCGTTGCCTCAGAAGCGATCTCATCTACCACTGCGGTATCTGTGCTGGTCGTAAACATCCCGGTTCCCTGCTGTACTGCATAGAAACCGATTCCTGCGAACAGTCCGAAGAACAATCCCAGGCTGACACTTACCATTGCCTTCCGGAAGTAACCGCCATGTTTTTGGGTTTTCTTAGGCTCCGTATTGTTGCTGCCTGTGGTTCCGCCCATCTGATAAGTGGTGTAACCATTGGTGCTTCCTGCTGCACTCTGGGTAGTACTATGATTTTCATAGCCATAACTGTTTTCTGTTCTTGTCTCATTCAGATCTGCTCCACTGAATGTACCGGTTGTATTTTCATTGCCGGTTCCGTAACCGGAAAAATTATCATTCTCGTACATATTGCTTCCTCCTATCCTGTTGCAAGTGAGAAACTCTTTTTACCATTACCTGTTTCATTTCTTCCTCTCACCTTATGAACACAGTATATCCGTCAATTGTGTCCGAATTGTGATAACTTTCTGAAGCAATTATGAATCCTGAAAAAACAGAGAGTCTGTTCTGCCTGCAAGCAGTCTCTCTATGGGTAAGTTATTACACTCTACTCAACAGTAACGGATTTTGCCAGGTTTCTGGGTTTATCCACGTCACAGCCGCGTCCCACTGCCACATAATAGGAGAACAACTGCAAAGGAATGATTGCCAGAGAATTGGTAAAGTACGGATTGGTCTCGGGGATGTATATTACATAATCCGCCGCTTTCTCAATGGCCTTGTTGCCTTCAATGGTGACTGCCATAACAAAGGCTCCTCTTGCTTTTACTTCTACCATATTACTGATGGTCTTCTGGAACAGATCCGGCTGGGTTGCCAAAGCCACTACCAGCGTACCATCTTCGATCAGAGAAATCGTACCATGCTTCAGTTCTCCAGCTGCATAAGCCTCGGAATGAATATAGGAGATCTCCTTCAGTTTCAAGGATCCTTCCAGTGAAATCGCGTAATCAATACCGCGTCCGATGAAGAAGATATCTCTTGCTCCCACGTAACGGTTGGCAAAATGCTGGATCTTCTCCTTCTGTCCCAGAAGCAGTTCGATCTGATCCGGCAGGCATCTTAAATCTGTCAGCATACCGGCGAACTTCTCCTGATCAATAGTACCACGTACCCTGGCGAATTTCATAGCCAGCATGTAAAGTGCAGTTAGCTGTGCACTGTAAGCCTTGGTGGTAGCCACTGCGATCTCGGGACCTGCCCAGGTATACATAACACTGTCTGCCTCTCTGGCAATGGAGCTTCCCACCACATTGACAATGCCCAGTACCTTGAAGCCCCTTTCCCTGGACTCTCTCAGTGCTGCCAGAGTATCTGCCGTCTCACCGGACTGGCTGATGACAATGACCATATTACCCTTCTGAAGAATCGGATCACGATAACGGAATTCACTGGCCACATCCACTTCTACCGGAATTCTTGCCAGACCCTCGATCACATATTTTGCGGTAACTCCGGTATGATATGCGGAGCCGCAGGCCACAATATGGATCTTCGTGATCTCTTTGATCTCTTCATCACTCATGTTCAGCTCTTCGATCACAATATCATTATCCTTGATTCTCGGAGAGATGGTATCGTTGATGGTCTTCGGCTGCTCATAGATCTCTTTCAGCATGAAGTGCTCATATCCAGCCTTTTCTGCCGCATTGGCATCCCAGTCAATGGTCACCGGCTGCTTCTCGATCTCTTCCTCATCCACGGAGAAGAAACGCAGACTACCCTGCTGTAATTCCACAACTTCCTGATTGTCTACATAATATACGGTTCTGGTATATTTCAATATCGCAGGAACATCGGAAGCGATAAAGCTGCCGTTGTCGCTCTTTCCTACGATCAGCGGGCTGTCCTTGCGGGCTGCAAAAATCTTATCCGGCTGATCTGCAAACATGATTCCCAGCGCATAAGATCCTTCCACACGATGAAGCACCTTCGTGATGGCTTCCAGAGGATTTCCCTTGTAATAATAGTCTAACAGATGTGCCAATACCTCGGTATCAGTCTCGGATACGAACTGATACCCCTTATCCTGCATCTTTTTCTTCAGGGGAATATAGTTCTCGATAATGCCGTTGTGTACCACGGCAATGGTTCCCGCATTGTTCATATGCGGATGGGAATTGATATCGCTGGGAGCTCCGTGAGTTGCCCAACGGGTATGTCCGATACCGGAGGTTCCTTTCATATTCTCTCCGCCGTGGGTCAGGTTCTCCAGAACCTTAAGTCTTCCCACTGCTTTTCTGGTGTTGATCTTCTCACCGTCAAAAATCGCCATACCTGCGGAATCATATCCACGATATTCCAGCTTGGACAGACCGTCCAGAATGATCGGCGCTGCCTGTTCTGTTCCAATATAACCTACAATACCACACATAGTCATACATCCTTTCTGTTCTGTTTCCAGTATTCCTTGTTGGAAGTAAAAGCAAGTACCCATTTTTTGGGGAGCCTGCGATAGTTCTTTCCCAGTAAATAACCTGCATATTTACAGGCGCATTGCATATAAAAATGGGGCAATCCGGCAGACATATGGTTGCTGCGCAAATATACCGTCACATCTTTCACCATTCGTTTTCCCTCGGACTCCGAAGGATATGCTGCAAAAATCTCGGGATGCTCTGCCTGCGATACTCCCAGGTCAAAGTTTCTGTGGAACTGCTGCCCGTTGGTATAATTATGAGAATGCACCACCTGCGCATCCGCCGCATAAGCCACAGAGTATCCTGCTTCCACCGCCTTTGCCGCATAGATCATATCTTCATTAAATATCGTATGTCTGACGAACCCGCCCAATTCCTCATAGATTTCCCGGCGATAGGCCGCACAGACATTGGAGCAGAAAAAGGTCTTGATCCCCAGGCTGTCCAGGTCTGCTGCCGATTTGATCCGGGACTTTGCCGGATAGTTAAATTCTCTGGTATAGCTCTCCACCGGTGTCGAATCCTCTCTGGGCAGCTGTCTCGCATAGGCCACCGCCACTTCCCCCTGCAGGGGTTCCACCAGTTTTTCGATCAGCCTGTCATCTTTCGGCATGGCATCCTGTGTCATCATCACGAAGACATCCGCAGAAGACTTTTTTACTCCCATCCGTCTCGTACCGCCATGATCGAACTCTCTTTTGGATACATGGTATACCTTGACATTCTGATAGGTTTCCAGAAATCTGATTCCGTAGATCAGCTGTTCAAAATATTTTTCTTCCGTATTCAGAAGAATCACCTGATGTACCGGTACGCTCTGACTGCCCAGTTTATCCAATAATGTAAATAATTCTTTTCCCGGCTTATACAGGGGAATGATCACATCTATCTCCATGTCAAAGCGCTCCTCACTTTTCCAATCTCTGGTTCATTATACTTTAACTCTTATTGCGGCACAAGCCTTTTCCTACTGTCCAAGAGGATTATAACCTTCTGGGTAATGCACAAGGGAGCCCCGGCAGATTCCGGAAGACTCCCTTGTATTCCTGTTGCTTTACTCTATACACTGTTTCTTACTTATTCATATAAGGTGATGTATCAGATTCAATCTTATTGCTGTATTCCTTCACGTTGCTGGTTACGGAATAGTTGGCATCATCAAACAGGAACTGATGCAGCCATACTACATTGCTTTCGAGATTTACCGGAATAACACAGCTTCCCTTTGCACCGATATTGCCGGTGTCACGCATGGTCTCTTCGGGGAAACCTCCTTCGTCCACTATGCGATAATTTGAAATATTGCCCAGCAGATCCAGGATGTCCTTGGAATCCAGACTGGTGTAAATGTCGTCGATGGCACTGTTGAATACCTTGGACAATGTTGCATAATCTGCTTTCTTTGCCTGATCTTCGATTGCCTGAATGACTTCACGCTGACGGGCAGCACGCTTAAAGTCGTTACCAGCGGTATAACGGATACGGCAGTAAGCAGTAGCCTGCAGACCATTCAACAGCTGCATACCGGTCTCAGTTACCGGTGTATAATCGCATTTCAAAACTTCTGCAATACCGATCTGATAGTTGTTGATATGCTTGATCTCCTCAGAGTCCACATCAATATAGACACCGCCCAGACCGTCGATCACTTCGCTCAGTCCTTTATAGCCTACGGTCACAAAGTTCGTAATATCCATATCCAGATTCATGTTCAGCATCTTAACCGCCTGCTCTGCTCCGCCATAGGAATAAGCGGCATTGCATTTCTGGTAGGAATCCGTACCGGTATTCAGGTACGTATCACGATATACGCTGACCAGTTTGATATCACCGGTATCCATGTTGATGCTGGCGATCATGATACTATCGCTTCGGCTGCCCTTGTACAACAGGCTTTCCTTGGTGGCATCCACACCGAACAGGGCAATGTTCATATAGCCCTTCATAGTTTCATCCTGCTGCACCTCTTCGGGAATCTGAAGTTCTTCTGTCTCCAGAACGGTTACCTTGGGGCCCTCATTGCTGGTATGAGTCATTACCAGATACAATAATGCTACCATGAACAGGATCACTACGATCTCTATGCCAAAGATGATAACCTTTTTTCTCTTCTTGGCTGCACGCTGTTTGGCAGACATTCTCTTCTGTCCGTTCGCAGCTCCGGTTCTCTGTCCACTGCCGGCAGGTCTCTGTCCGCTTCCGGCGGGTCTCTGTCCTGTAGGTCTCTGTGCGCTTCCGGAAGGTTTTCTTCCGCTTCCGGAAGGTCTCTGACCATTGCCGCCATTGTTGTTAGAATTTGTTGCCATCTTGTCTTCTCCTTGTACTAATAAGCATTTTTATTGATAAATCCTGTAAAGAACGTCATAAGAATGATTTTGATATCAAATCCAATGGTCCAGTTCTCAATATAGTAAATATCATATTCGATTCTCTTCTTGATGGAGGAATCACCGCGCAAGCCATTCACCTGTGCCCATCCGGTCAGTCCCGGCCGTACCTGATGTTTTACCATGTAACGGGGAATCTCTTCCTTGAACTTTTCCACAAACTGCGGTCTTTCCGGTCTGGGACCGACCAGACTCATATCTCCTTTTAAGATATTGAACAGCTGGGGAAGTTCATCGATACTGGTACGTCTGAGAATCTTACCGATACCGGTGACTCTGGGGTCATTGCGTACCGTCCAGCCCTTTTTCTCTTCCGCCGCCGTCTGCATTGCCATGCTGCGGAATTTGTACATATAAAACGGCTTATTATGAAGTCCTACCCGTTCCTGCTTAAAGATCACCGGTCCCGGGCTGGACAGCTTTACCAGAATTGCTGATATGAGCATGATCGGTGAGGTAATAATGATACCGAAAATGGAACCAACGATATCCATTGCCCGCTTGATCACCATATTGCCTGTGTTCGTCAGCGGTACATACCGGATATTGATCACCGGTAATCCCATCAGATCCTCCGTATAGGGTCTGCTGGGGATCAGACTGCTGTAATCCGGAATGAATTTGGTGTGCACCCCGGATTTCTCACAGATATCCACCACACCTTCCAGATAATCATAATCCTTCAGGGAAAGTGTGATCGCGATTTCATCCAGCTTGTTCTCCGGAAGGATGTATTCCAGATTACCAAGCGTTCCCAGTACTTTCACTCCCTTATAGGTCGTGCCGCCCGGGATGTGCTCATCCAGAATACCACACACTACATATCCCCATTGGGGATTGCTGAGGATTCTGTCAATATATTCCTCCGCCGCCCGGGAATAACCTACCAGCAAAATATGCTTCAGATTGTATCCTTTTTTCCGTATGGAACGCAATGCCTTGCGCATGATGATACGGAATACGGAAGTCAGAAAAACATTCAGGACATAAAAAATTGCCATGACGGATCGTGAAAAATTGATCTCACGGATGATCATATACAAAATAATGATCAAAGCCGCCAGGCCAATGGTATTCGCCTGCAGGATACTGTAGATCTCATGTCTGCGGCGAACCGTACGCTTCGGGGAATACACACTGCACCGGTAATACAGGAACATATAACCGGGTACAATAAAGGGAAGCAGCATATAATAATCCTGCACCGGCAGGACACCGATCCCCGGACCGTCATTTAAGATATAAAATTTGATATAATAGGCAAGGACAAAAGATACTGCCGTGATCAGCGCATCTATTATCACAAGAAGCCTGTTAAAGACTTTCTGGTTGTCTTTTATCATACGGGTCACCCAATCTTTAAGTCCGAAAAGCTTCTTTTCAACGATTTCATTCTACAATAACGGTGGTTTTTTCTCAACTTAAGAATTTATGAAGCAATTTCTTAAGATTTCATAAGAATTCGAAAAACATTCAGGTATAATTGCCACTGAATCTTCACATAATTCCATAGATGGCTCCATTGAAAGTGCACCTTTGCCTGCTTTCCCACAGGACCCACGGTACGTTTCCACCCTTCGGCCAATCCCTTTAAATATAGTTTTCCCATTCTCTTCTTACAAAAAAACAGAAATTTTATGCCAAATCCAAGCAAAAAGAACGGCAGATTCAGGATCCACTGTAGTAGCGGCATATTTTTGCCGATGACATAGATATTATTGGAAGAAGAAAGTTCCGTTTTCCGGGAATTGTAGCGGGATCCCGTAGAAGCACTGCCGTAATGCAGAACGGATGCCGTCGGCTCGTACCGGTTCTCATAGCCGTAGATCCGGGCACGGTAACCGATATCCAGATCTTCCAGATAAGCAAAATGCGCCTCGTCAAAATAGCCGATCTCCTCAAATACCTGACGTCTGTAAATTGCCGCTCCGCCACAGGCTGAGAATATGCTGACATTCTTGTCATAATCCACAGCAGGCCGGCCTTTTCCCCGGGAATATGCCCATCCCAGAACGCAGTAGCGGTCTCCCGCATCATCCAGCAGCTCTGGCTTATCCCACATAAGCATTTTGGCGCTGACGGAAAAGATCTTTTCATCCTTCCGAATGGCATCATACAATCCTTTCACAAATCCAGCTTCTACTCTGGTATCGTTGTTCAACAGGATCACATAGGGGCTTCGTGCCTCCCGGATTCCCAGATTCACCGCATGACAGAAGCCGGTGTTCTCCGGCAGGGCGATCAGACGCACCTGCGGTTTCCCCCCCTCTTCTGCCGGTGCCTCTTTTTTGTGACACCATTCGCTGTCCAGATATTCCACGCTCCCGTCAGCAGAACCATTGTCTATGATCAGCACTTCATATTCCGGTGCATTTTCCTGTCCCTGACACAGGGAAGCCATGCATTCCGGTAAATATTTCATTCCGTTGTAATTGGGTATAACGACGGTTACTTCCTTCATAGTCTCTCCCATTTCTCCGGATACTCCGGCAGATACAGCAGTCTTCCCCGTTTTCGTAATGCTTCCGATAATTGCAGACTTAAAAGCCGGATATCTGCCCCGGCAGGCAGTGTGGAGCTGTCAAATACCGGCTGTTGTTCCGGACCTCTTACTACTTCCGTATAAGGCACTCCCACGATTTTTTCAAACAATTCCCTGTCAGCTGACCGGATCCTGATGCAGCGAAGGTCTAACGCTTCTGCATCCTGGGACAGCTCCGCCCGGTGAAGATAACCGCCAAAGTCCTTCGGCAGTCCCTCGTAGAACACCTTTCCGTCCGCAGTCATTCTGCCGCCGGCGATCCTGCCGCGGTTTTTCCCAGACAGCACTCTGCCACCTACGGCAGCCACATCCGGTCTCTCCTGTAATACCTCTGCATATTGTAACCGATAAAATCCTACATGTCTGGTCTCCTCTGCCTTTGCCGGGATCCCACGTTCTGCCGCATGATCCTGCAGTGCACGCAGCCCCGCTTCGTAAGCATATTTCTTGCTGTGGGGATTGGCTGCTGTAGATGCTTCATGGCATCTCCAGTGATACAGCACTCTGGGAATATGAAGAATTCTCTCCTCCCCGGAGCGGCCATCTGCAGCCAGCACCTCTGACACTGCCCGCAGCATCAGATCATAGTCCTGGGCACCGTCGCATTCTGGCCGGAATGCCAGTTTCTTCATCAGATCTGCATCCATCACCAGAAAATGGCAGATATAGTTATTACTCAGGATTAAATCGTAATTAAAGTCTTCTTTATGGTTGGGATCGTAATATTTTGTCTCATCCCCGTTGCATTTGTCTTCATCCGAATAAGCGAATGCAACTCTGACACCTCTGTCATTTGCTTTGGTAATAGCATCTGCCATCTCATACAGAGCATCCGGTGTCAATACATCATCATGATCCAGCAGGCCGATATATTCTCCCCTTGCATAGGGTAATGCCTGATTGGTATTCGCCGCAATTCCGGCATTTTCCGTAAGGTGTATATAGTGGATCCTTGCATCCGCTGCAATAGTTTCCGCATTTTCCAGGAGCCGTTCTGTCAGGAATCCCTGATTTGTCAACGTCTCCTCCACACTGTGATCCTCTGTGGCATCCGCCAGAATCAGTTCCCAGTGAGGATAGCTCTGTTGCATAACGCTTGTTATCATTCTGTTCAGATAGATTTCCGGGGTACGGTACAACGGCACCACAATGCTGAGTGTAACCGGATTATCCCATTTTCTGCAACTTTGCCTTTCCAGTTCCTCTTCCGGACAGGGCACATAAAAATAGCGGTCTGTCTCTGTCAGGCGTTCCCTTACAGAGATCCAGGTTTCCCTCAGGCCGTTGCGTTGCAAATAATATAGAGTTTTCTTAAGGTTTGCTATGTTCAGCTTTGCCACGGATACCTCCACTTTTATAAAAGAGCAAATCGCCCTTCCCGGGCGATTCGCTCTTAAAAATAACATTAACTATTCAGAACCCCATTCGCAAAATCGCTCTTCCAGAGCTTTCCTGAATAACATACTTGCATGCTATGATGCCAGGGTCAAAAGGTCTAAGCCCACATGAGCTTGCTCATAGGTGGGTGAAAGACCTTAGGACCCGCCCCGATATGAGCATAAAAGTGGGATGATAATCCCACGATATGCGAATATTGGGTAGAATTGTGGGAGTGCGTAGCACGGAACAATCCGTAGGCATCAAAGTCGGGGGCTTTTGACCCCGACATCATGCTATTTGCTCATGGTGGTTACAGTACAGCCTTTACATCCTCGGTCAGCTTCTCTACCTTGGCCTGTGCATCCTCTATGCTGTTACCTTTAACACCCATGTAGAACTTGATCTTGGGCTCGGTTCCGGAAGGACGGGCGCAGCACCATGCATTGTCGGGAAGCTCAAAATACAGGACATTAGACTTGGGAAGTCCGGTAGTGGTCTTCTCGCCGCTCTCCATGTCGATGACTACATCGTTCAGATAGTCACGGAATTTCTCCACTTTCAGGTCACCGAATGCCTTGGGCGGATTCTTACGAAGCTTATCCATGATCTCGGCGATCTGTCTTGCACCGTCGATACCCTTCATGGTAATGGTGTACTGGGTCTCCTTGAAGTAACCGTATTTCTCATACATGGATACCATCATATCCCACAGAGTCATGTTGTGCTTCTTGCAGTAAGCCGCCACTTCACACAGACACATAACTGCTACAACTGCATCCTTATCTCTTGCATGAGTACCTGCCAGACAGCCGTAGCTCTCTTCCAGACCGAATACATAATTGTTGCTGCCGGTCTGCTCGAAGAACTTGATCTGCTCACCGATGAACTTGAAGCCGGTCAGTACTTCGATCAGCTTTACACCATAAGCTTCGGTGATGGGCTTGGTCATATTGGTGGTAACGATGGTGGTTACCAGTGCGGGATTCTCGGGCATAGTGCCGGTAGCAGTCTTCTCTCTCAGGATATATTCTGCGATCAGCATACCGGACATGTTACCGGTAAATGCCACATACTCGCCGGTCTTGGTATCCTTGGCATACACACCCAGACGGTCTGCATCGGGATCGGTTGCCAGAACGATGTCCGCATCCTTCTCCTTGGCCAGACGCAGTGCGTATGTAAATGCCTTGGGATCCTCAGGGTTCGGGTAATCCAGTGTGGTGAAGTTTGGATCCGGATTCTCCTGTTCGGGAACTACATAGACGTGCTTAAATCCCAGCTCGGACAGGATACGTCTTACCGACTTGTTACCGGTACCGCATAACGGAGTATATACGATCTTGATGTCATCAGCCATTTCCTGAATAACATCGGGATGAATGATCTGCTTCTTCAGCTCAGCCATGTACTTGTCATCGATCTCTTTACCGATCACCTGATAGAGGCCTGCTTTTTCCGCATCTTCTCTGCTCATGGTCTTCACGGTATGATAATCCTTGATGGCCTGTACTTCGGTGATGATGTCCTTATCGATAGGAGCGGTTACCTGTGCGCCGTCCTCCCAGTATACTTTGTAGCCGTTGTACTCAGGAGGGTTGTGGCTTGCAGTCACTACGATACCTGCGGTACATCCCAGCGTACGAAGGGCAAAGGACAGTTCCGGGGTAGGTCTTAAAGATTCAAAAATGTATGCCTTGATGCCATTGGCTGCCAGACATCTTGCTGCCTCATCGGAAAACTCGGGAGACATGCGGCGGGAGTCAAATGCGATAGCCACACCCTTGCTCTGGGTGCCGCGCTTAATGATATAATTAGCAAGACCCTGAGTTGCCTTACGAACGGTATATACGTTCATGCGGTTGGTTCCTGCACCGATCACGCCACGTAAACCGCCGGTACCGAATTCCAGTTCCTTGTAAAAACGATCTTCCACTTCTGCCTCGTTGTTGCGGATTGCCAGAAGTTCATCCTTGGTCTTCTGGTCAAAATAATCATCATTCAACCAGAAATTCAGTTCGTCCATATAACTCATTTTCCTATCCTCCTGTTTTATCGCTATCTTT
>OBKR01002967.1_pt1 | contig 11562 bp, 11 predicted proteins | sample 1518991 | NCBI WGS metagenome assembly OBKR01 (sample SAMEA2452117, study PRJEB22498) | human gut metagenome | biome: human feces; feature: human gut; material: feces | place: Australia | collected 2012
ATTTTGGCAACGCAGATGCCGTGCCGCAGCTGCCGGAGCGGTGCTTAAGCCGCAAGGCGGGAATTGTGCGGTGTTGCCCAAGAGCTCTGGAACTGAGGAATTTTTTATGGCTAAGAAAAAAATCCGCCTGATTGCACGGCTGGATGTCAAGGATACCAACCTCGTCAAAGGCATCCAGTTGGAGGGCCTGCGCAAGCTGGGGGATCCCAACCTGTTTGCACGGGAATATTATGAGCAGGGCATTGACGAGCTGCTGTACATTGATATTGTGGCCAGCCTGTATAACCGTAACAACCTTTCGGATATTGTGCGCAAAACCGTGGATGATGTGTATATCCCGGTCTGCGTGGGCGGCGGTCTGCGCAGCGTCGAGGATGTGCGCCACATTCTTTCCATGGGGGCGGATAAGGTTGCCATCAACACGGCGGCCATCAAACGCCCGGAGCTGATCACCGAGGTTGCCAACGCCTTTGGCAGCCAGTGCATGGTGCTTTCCATCCAGGCCAAGCGCAACCGCACCTGGCCCGGCAAGTGGGAAGCTTATTATGACAACGGCCGCGCCCATTCTGGTTATGATGTAGTGGAATGGGCCAAACGCGGCGTGGCGCTTGGGGCAGGGGAGATCCTGCTGATGAGCGTGGACAACGAGGGCCTGCAGCGCGGCATGGACCTGGAACTGATCGAGGCTGTGACCAAGGCGGTCAATGTGCCGGTCATCTGCGGCGGCGGTGTTGGCTGCGGGGATGACATTGTGGACGGTGCCAAAGCCGGTGCCGATGCTGTGGCCTGCGCCGCAGTGCTGCACTATAAAAAAGAAACCGTGCAGGAACTGAAAGATGAAATCCGCGCAGGCGGGGTGGAGGTGCGCCGGGTATGAAAGTAACAGTGATCGATTACGGTCTATCCAACCTGCTCAGCGTGCAGCATGCGTTCGCCCATTTTGGGGCAGAAGTACAGGTGACCAGCAGCCCGGCAGATGTTCTGGCAGCCGATGCCCTGGTGCTGCCCGGCGTGGGCGCTTTCCAGGACGGCATGCAGGGGCTGGAACAGCTGGGGCTGATCGAGCCCATCAAGCAAAAGACAGCCCAGGGTACCCTGTTGCTGGGGATCTGCCTTGGGATGCAGATGCTGTTTGACGAATCCGAAGAATTCGGCCTGCACAAGGGCCTTGGTCTGATTCCCGGCCGCGTGGTGCGCATCCCGGATGTGGACGCGGACGGCAGCCCCCAGCGGGTGCCGCACATCAGCTGGAACCCACTGTACCCGGCGGGCGGCCGCACGGATTTTTCCGGTACCGCCTTGCAGAATGTGCAGCCGGGACAGGAATGCTATTTTATCCACTCTTATGAAGCAAAGCCTGCAGCGGAGGAATACCGCCTGGCCGATACCGTGTATGGCGGCCGCAAGGTGTGCGCCGCTGCCCAAAAGGGCTGCGTGATCGGCACCCAGTTCCACCCGGAAAAATCCGGCCCGGTGGGGCTTGGCATCATCAAAGCCTACCTGGACCTGTGCGCCCAGGCAGAATAACAGGGAAATAAAACGGATTTTCAAACGTAAGATAATCCAATGCCGGGGAACGTTCTGCGCGAACGTTCCCCTTTTTGTTGTTGGTTTTGCTAAACTGATGGGTGAATTTTGGACGGAGTTGTACAATTTGGTGCAAATTTGCCTGCAAAAATGGCACCAAAAGTCCATAAAAGTCCGAAAAATGGTCATTTATCTATTCCCAAGGACAAAAGTTTGGTGTATAATAACACCTGTAGCTTGGTTAATTAAATGACAATCTTTCTGGAGAGGTGTCTGTGCATGAAAAAGCTGATATTGGTCACAAGCCCGCCGGCCTGCGGAAAAACCTTTATTTCCAAGCAGCTGGCAAAAGCGCTGAACCACGTTGTCTATCTGGATAAGGATACCTTGATCCCTTTGTCCAAGCAGATCTTTGCGGTGGCGCACCAGCCGTATGACCGTAGCAGCATCTTTTTTGAAAAATATATCCGTGACCTGGAATATCGTGTGGTTCTGGATCTTGCTATGGAAGCGCTGGAGTACGATGATATTGTGCTGATTAACGCCCCCTTTACGCAGGAGATCCGTGACCTTGACTATATTACCACCTTGCGTGCCGAGCTGAAAAAGAAGCAGGCGGAGCTGGTTGTGATTTGGGTAGATACTAACCCCGAAGTGTGCCACCAGCGCATGATCGACCGCGCCAGCGACCGTGACATGTGGAAGCTGAACCACTGGGACGAATATATCCTGGGTGTCAACTTTAACCCGCCGCTCAGCTTAAAGCTGGAAAACCAGCCCGATTCGCTGCTGATCTTCCACAATTCTTCCGATGAAGAGTTTGAAGAGAGCATGAAAACCATTGTTGCCCAGTTGGAAGCCGCTGTGGCCAACCGTGTGGAGATCCCGCGCACCCGGTATTGATACTGTCTGTTTTTTTATTCCCATTGTGCCGCTTTGGCATGATGGGATTTTTTATTTGCTGTCTGAAATTGCTTTAATTGCTTTTACCGCCGGGGTATGGTATAATCTATTCTGTATCAATCTGCAAAGCAGGGCGCTGCTTTGCGGCAAAAATCAACAGCAAAAGGGGCAGGGCATATGGCAAAGGATCTTCTGGTCGGTTCCACCGGTTTTGTGGGGGGCAACCTGGCGGCAAAACATGCGTTTGCCGCGGTATGCCATTCCACCGATATTGCCGCGCAGTTCGGTGCCAAGCCGGATCTGTGCGTGTACGCCGGGGTGCCCGCCGCCATGTTTTTGGCGAATGCAGACCCGGATGCCGACCTTGCCGTGATGGCCGCCGCGCGGGAAAACCTGCGCCAGATCGCCCCCAAACAGCTGGTGCTGATCTCCTCCATCGCTGTCTATGCCGACAGCAGGGGAAAGGACGAGCAGAGCCCCATGACACCGGACGGCCTGCCCGCCTATGGCCGCAACCGCCTGCAGCTGGAACGATGGGTGCGGGAGGATTACCCCAATGCGCTGATTGTGCGGCTGCCTGCCCTATACGGCATTGGGCTGAAAAAAAACTTTTTGTTTGACCTGCACACCATCACCCCGGCTATGCTCAAGCCGGAAAAATATACCGAACTTGCACAAAAATCCCCCCTGGTACGGGATGGCTATACCCTGGCAGATAACGGCTTTTATAAGCTCAACGGTGCGGTGGACGCCGCGGCCCTGCGGGAATTTTTTGCGGGCAATGATTTTAACGCCCTTGCCTTCACGGATTCCCGCAGCCGTTACCAGTTCTATCACCTGGCCCGCCTGTGGCAGGATGTGCAGACCGCGCTGCAAAACGGCCTGACCACCCTCAACCTGACCACCCCGCCCGTTACGGCAGCGGAGGTTTACACCACAGTGACCGGCAAAGCCGACTGGCAGAACGAGCTGCCCAAGCCCCCGTTTGATTATGACCTGCGCAGCCGGCATGCTGCGCTGCTGGGCGGGGCGGACGGATACCTGTGCACAAAACAGCAGGAGCTGGATGAAATCTGCGCCTTTATGCGCGCATGGAGGAACTGAGGATGTCCGAACTGAAACTTGCAATTTCCAATATTGCGTGGGATAAAGCGGATGACGAAGCTGTTTACGCTGCCATGCAGCAGAACGGCTTTACCGGGCTGGAAATTGCCCCCACCCGTATTTTCCCGGAATATCCGTATGAAAACCTGACCGGAGCCGCTCTGTTCGGCGGCTACCTGCTCAACCGCTGGGGGTTCCATGTACCCAGCATGCAAAGCATCTGGTACGGCCAGACCGGCAATATTTTTGACCCCGTGCAAGCCGAAGAATTGCTGGATTATACCGCCGAGGCGTTCCAGTTTGCCCACACCATCAACTGCCCCAGTCTGGTGTTCGGCTGCCCCAAAAACCGCCGCCTGGACCCGCCGCACACCGCGGCGGAGGGCGATGCCTTTTTTGCCAAGGCCGGTGCGCTGGCGTCCCACTATGATGTGGTGCTTGCCATTGAGGCCAACCCCCCGGTATACACCAACTACCTGAACAATACAGCCGATGCTTTTGCCATGGTCAAACGGCTGCAAAGCCCCGGCCTTGCGGTTAATCTGGACCTTTCCACCATGATCTCCAACGGCGAGCGCCTGCGGGATTTTGTGGATGATATCAAATACGTCAGCCATGTTCATATCAGCGAGCCGGGGCTGGAACCCATTGTTCCGCGCCAGGAACACAAAGAACTTGCCATGCTGCTGAAAGCCGTTGGCTACAGCGGCGATGTTTCCATTGAGATGAAGCGGACGGATGTGGAAACCGTCCGCAAGACCCTTGCCTATATTGCGGAGGTGTTTGCATGAGCCTGCAGCCAGTGCCGATCCAGAATGTTCCCGGCGTGCCGGATTATACCTGCACCGCCTTTTTGCCCAAAAGCAGCGATTACTGCCTGCTGATCCCCGTCATCAATGAGGGCTCCCGCATTTTGACCGAGTTGGGCCGCGCCCAGAAAGCCGGGGTGGACCGTTTGGTGGATATTGTCATCTGCGACGGCGGCTCCACCGATGGCAGCATGAACCCCGATACGCTGGAGCTGTACGGGGTGAACACCCTGCTGGTCAAAACCGGCCCCGGCAAACAGGGTGCCCAGCTGCGCATGGGCCTGCATTTTGCCCTGACCTTTGGCTATAAGGGCGTGCTGACCATTGACGGCAACAATAAGGATTCCATCGAGGATGTTCCGGAATTTGTTGCCAAGCTGAAAGAAGGCTATGACCTTGTGCAGGGCAGCCGGTTTATCCCCGGCGGTCATGCCATCAATACGCCCAAAACGCGCTATGCGGCGGTACGGCTGATCCATGCGCCAATCATCAGCGCGGCAGCCCACCAGTGGTTTACCGATACCACCAACGCTTACCGCGCCTACAGCCGCGAATACCTGACCCACCCCGATGTGCAGCCGCTGCGGGATGTGTTTATGGGGTACGAGCTGCTGGCCTACCTCAGCATTCGTGCCACTCAGCTGGGTCTGCGCGCCTGCGAGGTCCCCGTGACCCGCGCATACCCGGCATCCGGCAAAACGCCGACCAAGATCAGCGGCTTTAAAGGCAACAGCAATCTGCTGCAGGTGCTGTTTGCCGCCGCAACGGGCAAGTATAACCCGTAATCGGGCAGGGGTGCCCGGCATAGTAATAGATTATCGGAGGTCCTGTGCATGACAGTGGATAAAATCATTATTGGTGCTGGCCTGTATGGCCTGTACGCAGCCCAAAAGTGCGGCGCGGCAGGCCAGCGGGTACTGGTGCTGGAGCGGGACCCCGCCCCGTTCATGCGCGCGACCTATATCAATCAGGCCCGCGTACACATGGGCTACCATTACCCGCGCAGCTACTCCACGGCCATCAAGAGCGCACATTACTTCCAGCGCTTCTGCCGGGATTATGATTTCTGCCTGCACACAAGCTTTGACCAGATCTATGCCACCAGCGCACATTTCAGCTGGACCAATGCGGCTGAATTCCGCCGCTTCTGCGCCGCGGCCAAGATCCGCTGTGATGATGTTGCCCCGGAGCGCTACTTTAATAACGGTATGTGCGATGGCGCATTTTTGACCACCGAGTATACTTATGATGCCCAGGTGCTGAAGAACTGGTTCCTGGAACAGCTGGCAAAGCTGCCCAATGTGCAGGTTCTGTACAGCCATAAGCCGGACAAAATTGAAAAAGCCGGCAGCGTGTGGCGGGTAACGGCAGGGGATACCACGGTGGAAGCACCGTTCATCCTGAACGCAACCTATGCGGGCGTGAACGATATCCACGCCATGCTGGGCCTGCCGCCGTTCAAAATCAAATACGAAAAGTGCGAGATCATCCTGTGTACGGTGGATGAGCGGCTGAAAAATACCGGCATTACCGTGATGGACGGCCCGTTTTTCAGCCTGATGCCCTTTGGCCAGACCGGCCTGCACAGCCTGACCAGTGTGACCTTTACTCCCCACGAAACCAGCTATGATGCGGTAGCAACCTTCCCCTGCCAGCAGCAGAGCGAGGGCAAATGCAGGCCGGGCAGCCTGTATAACTGCAACGAATGCCCGGCTAAGCCGCAGAGCGCCTGGCCCTACATGAGCCAGCTGGCCCGCAAATACCTGAAAGAAGAGTACGGCTTTGCTTATCAGGGCAGCCTGTTCAGCATGAAGCCGATTTTGAAAGCCAGCGAAATAGATGATTCCCGCCCCACCGTGGTGCGCGTGATGAACACCGAACCGATGCTGGTCAGCGTACTTTCCGGCAAGATCAACACCGTGTATGACCTGGACGAGGTATTGAACGTATGAGTGTGACAAATAAAGAAAAGAATTTTATCTCGGCTGTGGTCTACCTGCACAACGATGGTGCCCAGGCCGTGCGGTTTTTTAAGGCGCTGAACGCCGTGCTGGACCAGCACTTTGAACAGTATGAGCTGGTTGCCGTGGATGACGCCTGCGCCGATGATACCATCCCCACCCTGCGGGACTGGGCCAAAGCGCTGGAAAAGCCGCTGACCATCCTGCACCTGAGCCTGCACCAGGGGCGCGAGACCGCCATGAACGCGGGCCTGGATGCCGCGATCGGCGATTATGTGTATGAGTTTGACTCCACCCAGACACCGTACCCCATTGAGCTGGTATTTGAAGCTTACCGTGCCGCCATGGCGGGCAGCGATATTGTATCCGTCTGCCCGCGGTCCACGGCGGGCAGCAGCAAAATGTTCTACCGCGTGTTCAACGGCAACAGCCATTCGGCTTACAAGCTGCGCACCGATGCGTTCCGCCTGGTCAGCCGCCGCGCCATCAACCGCGTGCATGCTTCCAGTGAAACGCTGCCCTACCGCAAAGCGGCCTATGCGGCATCCGGCTTAAAAATGACCGATCTGGAATTTGATGGCCGCCTGACTGATAATTCCGGCGGGCGCTTTGCCCTCGCCATGGACAGTCTGGCGCTGTATACCGATGCCGGGTATAAGCTCAGTGCAGGCATTGCCATCGTGATGATGTTCCTGGCGCTGGCGGAGCTGGCCTACACGCTGATCATTTTCTGCGCCGGGCACCCCATTGAAGGGTGGACCACCATGATGTTTGTGCTGACCCTTGGCTTTGCCGGGTTGTTTGCTGTGCTGACCATCATCATCAAATATCTTTCGCTGCTGGTGGATCTGGTGTTCAAAAAGCAGAACTACCTGATCGAGAGCATCGAGAAAATCCAAAAGTAAACCCTGCACAGGCGGGGAAGGGAGGGAGCCACCGCATTGATGCAGCAATATGACCAGCGCCGCCTGCGGCTGTTTGCGGTGGTGCTCTTTCTGGGAATCATGGCGGCCAACCTGGGGCGCTATCTGATCTTTGACGGCCTGTACCTGTGGGATGCCCGCCTGCGCTGGCAGGAGTGTGCCTATGTGCTGCACGGGCTGAACCCCTTTGATGTGATGCACAGCCGCGTGCCGTCCATCGAATCTATCGGCTGGCTGGATGCTTCCCTGGGGGGCACAGTGCCCTGGGCCTATGTGCTGGGCAATGTAATCAACCCCGGCTTTTTGCCGTACAGCGCGATGTGCGTGTACATTCTGGCGTTGGATTTTATCGCTCCGCTTGTCACGGCGCTGTGCATGGGCCGCTTTTTGCTGCGCCACCGCTATGTGCAGGATAAATACATGGCCGTGCTGGCATCGCTGCTGGTGTTTGCCCCCAGCATGTGGGCCAATGCGGTGCTGTTTGGCAACCAGAGCGGCATTGTGTGCTGCTGTGTTATCCTTTCTATGTGCGTGCTGGAGGACAGTGAGACTTTGGCGGGCCTGCTGCTGGCTGTTGCCATGTGCAAACCGCAGGTGGCGTTTGTGTTTTTGTTCCCGCTGCTCTGCAAAAAGCACTGGAAAGCAATAACCGTTACCTCCGGCACTGTGCTGGGGTCCTGGCTGCTGGCGGCCATTTTAACCGAAAGCAGCCCCATCTCCATGCTGACAGATATCATGGACCAGGGGTTGAGCTATAATACCTCTTATTATGGGCTGTTCAACTTTTTGTTGGGCTTTGGCATCTCCACCAAGGTGGTTCTCCTGCTGGATGTCGCTGTGGGCGGTGTGATTCTGCTGGCTGCTGCGGCCTGGATGTTCCGCAAAAAGCTGGATAATGACTGGCTGCTCTGGTACGCCGTTACCGCGGTGGTTTCCGTTATGTGGTTTTATAAGCAGAGCCATGATTATATCATTCTGGCGCTGCCTGCCATCGCTATTTTCTGCCTGCCGCATATCAGCCTGCCCGCATGGGGCAGTATCCTGATTTTGCTGGTGGATGTCATTGCCTTTGCAGTACCCAAAGTCTGCACCCTGCTGTGCGGCCTGCCGAAAGATGTGGTTTCGCCCTGGGCTAAACTGCTGGAAACGGTGGCCATTATGGCAACACTGTACTATGTGTTCCAGTCTGCCAAGCGCCATGCGGCGGCATTGCAGCAGGCGAGCCAGAATGGATAATTCCATAGGGGCACACATTGTGCGCCCGCTGCCCTGGCTGGAATAAACGCCTTGCTTAGGGCAATACCGCATAATTCTAAGTGCCGATACGGCGAGCGAGGTGCGGCAGATGCCGTGCCGCAGCTGCCGGAGCGGTGCTTAAGCCGCAAGGCGGGAATTGTGCGGTGTTGCCTTAGAAAACGAAACACACGGCAAAACACCCGCGGGCAGACCGGCCCGCACCCTTGTGATGCCATAAAGGAGGCCGTGACCCGGCATGCCGAACCTGTTATCCCGCCTGCGCGGGCTGCGGCCAGCGCTGACCCGCCGCGCATTCTGGCTGTGGGCGGCGCTTATCACCCTGCTGCGCTGCGCAGTCACCCATTTTCAGCTGGCCTATATGTGGGCTGGCGGCGCCCCGCTGGACGATGAACTGATGTTCCGCGCGGCCAACGCCATCACCAGCGGCCAGTGGCTGGGGGAATACGACTATTTAACGCTTTCCAAAAGCATGTTTTTTGCTGTCTGGCTGGCACTGCTCAACAAACTGCACCTGCCCTACCTGTTGGGCGGGGCACTGCTGTGGTGTGCTGCAGCGCTGCTGGCGGCGTTTGCTCTGCGCCCGCTGTGGCGCAAAAGCCCGGCGGGCCAGGCCAGGGCCTTGACCCTGTTGCTGTACGCGCTGCTGGCATTTCTGCCGTCCAGCTGGGCGTCTTACACGCTGCGCGTTTACCGGGATAATATCTTCCCGGCGCTCTGCCTGCTGTTTTTTGCCGGTATGGCGGGGGCGGCGCTGCGGGCTGCGTTTTATACCCGCCAGCAGGCACCCATTTGGCCGTGGCTGCTGGCAGCGGGCGTTGGCCTTGCCTGCGGTTACCTGAACCGTGAAGATGCCGGGCTGTTTTTGCTGCCTTTTGCCATTGCGGCTACCCTTTGCATGCTGGTGGTGCTGCTGCACCGCCGCCGCTGGCTGTGCGCCGCGGCGCAGGTGATTCCATATGCGGTTCTGGCGGCAGGGGTGGGCATTTTCTGCGCGCTGAACCAGCACTGGTACGGCGTGTGGGGGCTTTCGGATTTCAGCGAGGGCTCTTTTGCCGATGCGATGGGTGCCATGACCCGCGTGGCGACGGATTCGGACGAGCCGCTGCTCAGCGTGCCCGCGCGAAAAGCTGTATGCCGAGATCCCACAGCTGCAATGCCTGCAATACTGGCTGGAGGAGGACCCCCAGCTGCAAAATGATTTCCGCGACCCGGAACTGGACGATTACCGTGCGGGCAGCTTTTATTGGGCAATCCGCCGTGCCGCCCAGTATGAGGGCATTTACGCCGACGCTGCCACCGCCGATGCCTATTGGCAGAGCGTAGCCGATGCCATCAATGCTGTCTGTGATAACGGCACCCTGCCCGCCCGCAGCGGCAGGCGCAGCGCCACCAGCCAGCCCATCCGTGCGCAGTATGTACTGCCCGCAATCCGGGAAGCTGCCAAGAGCGCCCTCTGGGCCCTGACCTTCCAGGATTGCCCGGCCTATTACCAGACCCTGCGCTCTATCGGGACCACCGAGGACGTTGCCCAATGGTCTGCCTACCTGCACTGTAACTTTAATAATGCCGCTGAAGCGGGCAAGGATACGCCCTACTATGCGCCGCTGCAAAAGCTGGCCTACCGCGCGCTTGGCGTATTGCGCTGCGTGTACGCGGTGCTGCTGCCGCTGGCCTTTGTGTGGGCTGTGGTGCGGCATCTGTGCGCATTGCCCATGGTTCTGCGCCGCCGCACGGCAGGGGCAGCACTGCCTTGGCTGCTGCTGTTTGGCCTGTTGGCTATGGCAGCCCTGCGCTGCGGCATGATCGCCTTTGTTGAGGTTTCCAGCTTTGGCATTGGCACATCCACCATGTATCTTTCCACCGTGCACCCGCTGCTGCTGCTGTACACATACGGGTGCCTGATCTGCTACCGCAATAAAGGAGTCATCACCGAATGACGGATCTGTTGATTATTGGCGGCGGTGCGGCGGGCCTGATGGCCGCCGGTGCCGCCTGCACACGGGGGCTGACCACCGCCGTGGTGGAACACAACCCCAAAGGCCCCGGCCAAAAGCTGCTGATTACCGGCAAGGGCCGCTGCAATGTGACCAATGATTGTGATGTGCGCGAGTTTTTGAACTATGTGCGCCATAACCCACGCTTTTTGTACTCCGCGCTGTACGCATTCTCTCCGGCAAGCGCTATGGAACTGTTTGAATCCCTTGGCGTGCCGCTCAAAACGGAACGCGGCCGCCGGGTGTTCCCGCAGAGCGACCGTGCCGCCGATGTGCTGGCCGCCCTGCGCAGCTATGCCGCCGACGCAAAATTTGTGCATGGCAGCGCCAAAGAGCTGTTGATTGAGGATGGTCGCTGTGTTGGCGTGCGCACCTCGGATGGCAAAACCCACCGCGCAGCCCATGTTCTGGTTACTACCGGCGGCACCAGTTACCCCGCCACCGGCAGCGATGGCTCCGGCTATAAGCTGGCCACACCATTGTGCCGCCCCAGCCCAGCCTGTGCAGCCTGGTCAGCCCGGATCCGGCCTGCCGCCAGATGATGGGCCTAAGCCTGCGCAACGTGACCTTGACCCTGCTGAAAGACGGCAAACCGCTGTTTACTGAGCAGGGCGAAGCACTTTTCACTCACTTTGGCATCTCCGGCCCGCTGGTGCTTTCGGCTTCGACCTATATTGATGATGTGCAGCTGCACCGCTATATTGCAGAGTTTGACTTGAAGCCTGCCCTGGATGAAAAAACACTGTATGACCGCCTGACCCGCGACTTTGCGGCCCTTGGCGGCCACAGTGCCCAGGGTGCACTGGAAAAGCTGCTGCCCAACTCGATGCGGCCGGTTGCCGTTAAAAAGTGGGGCGTTGACCCCGCCACCCGTGCCGCCCAGATCACCCGCGAACAGAAGATGGCACTGGTACACCTGTGCAAGCACTGGCAGGTGCCCATCAGTGAACTGGGCGATTTGCAGCACGCGGTGATTACGGCTGGCGGCGTGGATACCAAAGAGGTTGACCCCAAAACCATGCAGAGCAAGCTGTGCCCCGGCCTGTATTTTGCGGGCGAAGTGCTGGATGTGGATGCCCGCACC